>OGEB01000001.1_pt1 | contig 296136 bp, 267 predicted proteins | sample 1570541 | NCBI WGS metagenome assembly OGEB01 (sample SAMEA2581975, study PRJEB24529) | metagenome | biome: Human gut stool | place: China | collected 2011 | reverse complement strand
GGGTTCAGAACGTCGTGAGACAGTTCGGTCCCTATCCGGCGTGGGCGTAGGATATCTGAGAGGAGCTGTCCTTAGTACGAGAGGACCGGGATGGACTGACCTCTGGTGCATCGGTTGAGCCACCAGGCTCATGGCCGAGTAGCCAAGTCGGGACGGGATAAACGCTGAAGGCATCTAAGCGTGAAGCCCCCCTCAAGATGAGATATCCCATAGAGTAATCTAGTAAGACCCCTTGAAGACGACGAGGTAGATAGGTGAAAGGTGGAAGCGTGGTGACATGTGGAGCTGATTCATACTAATAGGTCGAGGGCTTAACCGAAGAAGGTTAGGTTTGCAAAAAGAAACGGATAGAACGAGAGTTATCCAGAGGATAATCGGATGAAAAAGAATTTTAATGTGCAGTTTTGAAGGAACAGGAATATAAATATTTAAAATATACAGGCTGTTGTGTTTCGGTACATAACAGCTTTTTTGTTGTATAAGTTTGTTGTAAAACTTTATCTTATATAGTTAAAATTTATATAAAAATATCATCATAAATAATTTGTGTAAAAATGTATAGTAAATTTAGGCATTTTGTTGACAAATGTCAGAAAGTGTGGTAATTGTTATTATAACAACACAAATAATATATAAATAATAACACATGGTGTTTGCAAAAAGAAAGGCGAGTATATGAATCAGTTAAAAGTATATGAAATGCGGCTCAAGATTTATCTTTTGCAGGACATTTCACAGGAGCAGACGTATGCGGTTTTTGCCAATTATATTGACAGCTGTCTGGCAAAAAATGAATCACTGTTGGAATTGCATGAAACAAACTGTTATAAGCAGTATTGTTTCGACCAGCCGTATCCGCTGGAAAAAGACGGTATTTATAAAGAGGGGAAGGTATATACCGTAAGAGTCAGAACTGTCAGTGATAAGTTGGCACAGTATTTTGCAGATTACCTGGCAAATCATTACAATCATCAGATAAAAGGTCTTACAGTAAAAATCACGATTATCCCTCAAAAGTTTATTTCACAGATATTTTCAATTACACCGGTTGTCATAAAATGTGACGGTACCGAATCTGACAGACAGGTAAAGGGTTACTGGAAGAAGTGCATTTCATTTGAGCAGTATGAGGAACGGCTGAAAAGTAATCTGATAAAGAAGTATAACCGGCTGACCGGTGAAAAAATGAACGAAGATTTTGATTTATACCGACAGATTGAGTTGAAAAACCATAAACCGATAGCCGTTCCGTATAAAGGTAGAAAATTGCTGGGGGATAAGGTTTGGTTGCAGGCGGCGGAAAATGAACAGGCGCAGGCATTGCTTTATATGGCACTGGGAACCGGTTTGGGAGAAATGAATGCCCGTGGCTGCGGGTTTATGAATTACAGATATTTATAAAGGGGGGGATTTGATGTTACAGGAATGTATGGAAGTGTTCCGGGAGAATGAAAAAAAATATTCTATGCAATGGTTTTGGGATAATCATATTCCAAAGGATGGTGTGTACATATTAATTAATACCCAAAATGGTAGTGTTATTGGAGCGCCGATTCGTATAAGAATGGATAAAAGGACAGGAAATATACAAGGGCAGGAATGTTCGCAGTATGAATTAATTTCATTTATGGATTTTTATAGTAATGTTACATATTCAAATAAGTGTCTTGATGTACCACAAAAAATGGTACATTCTAATAATATGTATACATTCTTTATTAAGGGGAAAAGCTTAGATGAAGGAGTTTCGGATATAAAAATCGAAAAATATTATAAAGCATTTGAGCGATTGGATAAAACTAAAAAAGATAAAGAATTATATAAACCAATTGAAAATCAATTTGGACAAATAGATATAAAAAAAGCTAAAGAGATTGAAAACTGGACTAAATTATATTTAAAAAAGTTTAGTGAACAAAAAGAAATAAAAATAGGGAAAGATGAGTATTTAAAACTTTTTTTTATAGATGATGACGTTGAACAATCGAAAGAAAATATAAAAAAGGAGGGATTAAGGTATATTGCACTTAATGTCTTTAATAAAAATGATTATAATCAGCAAGTAGGAAATAAGATTATTGGAGTACCAAATGCTAACATTGTTCTAGGTAGTAAAAAGCCTTTCTTGGAAAATAAAACAAGAAAAATAACAGTACCGTATTTGATAGAAATAAGTGAAGCAATTAAACAAATGTATTTTTTTGATTACCTATCGGGACAAGCGAGAAAGGGTAAAAACAATATTTATATTGATTTAGATGAAAAGAAAGTAGTTGCCTGTGGTGATAGTGAACAGATACCAATGATTGAAACAGGTATTTATTTGCGGATACAAACAGGTAAAGAACTTGAAATTCATTATATGGATAGAATAACAGGTTATAAGCCGGATTTGGACAGACTTTTTATATTTGAATGTGTTTTAAAACCATTGGACGAAAATCAAAAAGAGTTTGAATTAAAGTATGGAGGAAAAACCAATCTTTGGAAAATAGAAGAACTTGTTGATGACATATTTTTTTCAAAACAATTAAAATGTAATTATTTTAAGCAAACAAATAAAATAAATATCGAAGATAACTTTTTAAAACAGCAGGTAATAAAATATCGTGAACATTTTTTTAATTGGTTTAAACTAGGAAATGCAAATAATATAGCAACAGTCACTCAAATGCTAGCATTACGGTTTATTGTAAAGTCTATAGCGCAAGGAAACCGCTGGAAAGCAATGCATCAATTAAATTTATGGATTTCAATAATGGATTATTTCAGTAAGGATAGGAGGTATAATAACACTATGTCAAAAACAAGAGAAATGTTAAAAAATCATATCGACGAAAAGGAAGATTGGGATTTTGAAAATGTCGAAGAATACTGCTATGCAGTAGGACAATTAATGAATACATATTTGAAATTGAGTAAATCGGCGAATAAGAATTTATCTTTTATTAACAGACTGTTGTTGACGAAAAATGATAAAACAGTTAAGCAAACACTTTTGCTATATTTTAAAAAATATAATTATGCAATTAAAGATACAAATCATAGAATTAAAACTTTACATGGACATATTATGCAGTATGATATGGACGGAAAAGAAATAAATGGATATTACATATCAGCAGGATTTGTAGATGATAATTTGATATATGCTAAAAAAGAAAAATTAAGTGACGAAAGGGGTATGGACAATGAGTAAAATGAATAAAAGGGTATATGGTGTATTAGGAATTTCATCAGTAATGGCGAATTGGAATGCTGATTTTGAGGGATTTCCAAAGGCAACAACAAAAGAGCAATTTTTTGGAAGTGATAAAGCATTGAAGTATCCAATGAAAAAAATGTGGGAAGAACTTGGAGAAAAAGTGCTTAATATAAAATCACTTCGATTGAAAGCGGATAAAAAGGGAGAAGTTAATCTTGTTCCACGGACACTAAAGGAGCGTTACGAATATATTTTTGATGTAGAGGATTTAAAGAAAGTTAAAGATACAGGGGAAATATTAAAAAATCTATTTACAGCAGTTGATGTAAAAAATTTTGGTGCGACATTTGCAGAAGTAAGTGCCAATGTTTCTATAACAGGCGCTGTTCAGATTGGTCAAGGATTTAATTTATATGAGGCATCGGAAATACAGCAACAGACAGTGTTGTCACCATTTAAGAATCCTAAAGAAATACAGAAAAAGAAAGACAATAATGAAGACGATAAAGAAGAAACTAACAAGGAAGAAGAAGTAATAGAAAAGAAAAATACATCACTGGGAACAAAGATTGTCAGTGATGAAGCGCACTATTTCTATCCGTTTGTGATTAATCCGAGAGTGTATGACAGCTTTGAACAGCTTGGAGTAACCGAAGGATATACAGAAGAAGATTATCAGAAGTTTAAAGAAGCGGCATTAAAGGGAACAACCAGTTTTGCCACAAATTCAAAAGCAGGCTGTGAAAATGAATTCGGTTTGTTTATAGAAACAGAACCGACACTGTACCTGCCGAATTTGGATAGATATGTGACATTTATAAAGGGAGCAGAAAAGAATACAATTCAAGTGAATGTAAAAGAACTGCTTCATGATGTAAAAGACAGAGTGTTATCTGCTGAAATCCATTATAATCCGCATACAACGGAAATTGCCAGTGATATTGAGGGTGTGAAGTATTTTGATATCTTCACCGGAAAAGAGATTGAAAAGCAGTAGGCTGAAAGGTGTGGAGCAGATGAAGGTTTTAAGATTTACGCTCAGCGGAAAGCAGGCTTTTTTTAAAAAGCCGGAAGTGAATAGGTATTATTACTTTACATATGGTCATATCCACCGGGTTGCCCTGTTGGGACTTTTGGGGACGGTTATGGGATATTCGGGATATGCCCATATCGTGCAGAAAAAGAAGATGGAAGCACCGGAGTATCCTGAATTTTATGAGCAGTTAAAGGAATTAAAAATGGCGGTTATTCCATGCTGTGAAAAGGGGAGTTTTCCGCAGAAAATCATTGCATTTAATAATTCGGTGGGATATGCGTCTATGGAAAAAGGCGGAAATCTGATAGTCCGACAGCAGTGGCTTGAAAATCCGAAATGGTATGTATATATTATGTTGGACAGCAAAGCGGCAGAGGCGGTTGCGGATAACATTATTGGCAGAAAGTGTGTCTATATGCCGTATCTTGGAAGCAATGACCACCCGGCAGACATTACCGAAGCAAGTATGATTGATGCAACAGAGGTGGAAACGCCGGAAAAAATCGACAGCTTTTTTGTACGGGGAGATGCCGTGGTTGATTTAGACGATTTTGAACAGGACAATCCATATAAGTATGAGGAAGCACTGCCGGTCCGGCTGGATTTAGCATTTAATATGTATGAATACGAACGGTTTGTACTCACAAATCTTACCGTTTCAGAAATACAGAAAAAAATTTATGCGGTTGATGATATTGACGGCAGGACATATCATATAGCATTTTATTAAAGTGAAACCATAGCCGGAAAGACATTAGATATTGGACTCCGGCTATGGTTTTATGCGTTTTTATGAAATGTTTTATGGAATTGAGGAGAAAAAGATGAAGGAATATATCATACCTATTGAGGATATCATTGTAAAACCGGAGTTATTTTATGCACATTGTGACAGGGACAATGGGAAAAAGCCGGAACTGTTAAAAGAACATGTGGACAGATGTTATCATTATTTTGAGGAACTGTGGGAACATAAAAATTTTAAGGCAATATTTGAAAATTTTCAAAAAGAACTGGCACCGGAGCTTTCCGATGAGGGGATAAAATTATTTTACAGTCTGATAGTGAATGTAATCATTTTTCATGATTACGGGAAAATCAATCCACGTTTTCAAAGTATAACAATGAAAAATACATTAAGAAAATGGCCGGTAATAAATTGTCTGGACGGAACCAAACATTCCATGCTGTCTGCGGCAATCTATCTGGATTATTTTTATGAGAAGATACAGGAAAGCCCGTTATCAAAAGATGAAAAAAATGTAATCCATGTTTTTATGCTGTCAAATGCTTACGTCATATCCAGACACCATGGGAATTTGTCGGGATTTGAAGCTTTTCTGGGAGAATTTCAGCAAAACCAGCAATTAGCAGATATTTTTTCGTGTATGAATCAAGGTGATTTTGCAGAAGTGTATTACGGACCGTTTTGTAAAAAGGGTTTACATTCGGTGAATATGCCGATGCAGAATAAAAGGAAATATGACAGCTTTTCAGAGAAGCAGTCCTTGCAGTTGGGACTGTATGCGTATATAAGATTTTTATTTTCGGTGCTGGTATCCTGTGATTATTATGCGACATCGGAATATGACAACGGGATAGAAATGAGTGCGTTCGGAACGATTGAAAATACGGAGTTTGCCACACAGTATGAACAGTCGGAGCGGGTAAAACAGATTCGCAGATTTAATCCGGAGAGCTGTGTTGATGATAAAAAGGATATTAATATTTTGCGGAATCGCATGTTTTATGAGGCAGAGCAGACATTGCTTGAAAATAAAGATGCAAATGTCGCTTTCGCCGAAGCGCCGACCGGGGCAGGGAAGTCGAATCTGGCAATGAATTGCAGTCTGAAATTATTGGACAAAAATATCAATAAGATTTTTTATGTGTATCCGTTTAATACGCTGGTCGAGCAGAATTACGATACGCTTGAAAAAATATACGGGCAGACAGACATTTTTAAAAGTATTGCGGTCATTAATTCCATTACGCCGATTCCGCTAAACGGAACAAGAAAATTCTGGGAAAATCTTGATAAAGAAGAAAATGAGAAATTTTATCAAAAAGCGCTGCTGGACAGGCAGTTTTTGAATTATCCGTTTATTTTAACAACGCACGTCAATTTGTTTCAAATTATGTTTGGGTGTGAAAGAGAAGCGGCAATCAGTTTTTATCAACTGGCGGGCAGTGTTGTGGTACTGGATGAGATTCAGAGTTATAAAAATGTGCTTTGGACAGAGATTATGATGTTTTTGCAGTGTTATAGCAGACTGTTGAATATGAAAATCATTATTATGTCGGCGACACTGCCAAAGCTGGATATGCTTACCGGAAATCATGAAAAGGTTGTAAATTTGATTGAAAATCCTGAAAAATATTTTCAGGACGCACGTTTTAAGAAAAGAGTGGCATTGTCGTATGAATTGCTTTATCCGGATAAAAAGACTGAAATAGAAGAACTATATGCGCATGTTCTGGGACAGGCGCAAAAAGGGAAAAAGATTCTTATGGAATTTATCACGAAAACAAGTGCGGAGAAGTTTTACCATATGCTGACGGAGTCTGGACGGGAGGATTTACAGATATTCTGCATGACGGGGGACGACAATCAGATTGACAGAAAACGCATTTTAAGGGAAATGGATACGGTAGATGAAGATAAGGCGGTAATACTGGTGGCAACGCAGGTTGTTGAAGCCGGCATAGATATTGATATGGACATTGGCTATAAGGATATCAGCAAATTGGACAGCGAGGAGCAGTTCATCGGGCGAATTAACCGGAATTTTAAAAGAAAAGGTGTTGTCTATTTTTTCGATATGGATAATGAAAGTGGTATTTATAAGGAGGATTATCGTGTTGATACAGTGTATACATTAAGAAAAGATGAGATGAAACAACTGCTCGCAGATAAGAATTTTGGCAAATATTATGATTATATTTTAAAAGGAATAAGAAAATACCGCAATGACAGAAAGAATGAAAATGGAATAGAAGCTTTTGTGGATAATGTCAAAAAGCTGGATTTTGTATGGATTTCTCAAAAGATGAAATTAATTGATAAGAATGATGACTGGAAGATGTCAGTCTATTTTGCACGGGAAATTACGACAGATACCGGAGAAATCATTGACGGAAAGCAGGTGTGGGAGCGGTACAGGGAATTGTTAAGCGATATGACAATGAATTATGCGAAAAAACAGATATTGTTATCAGAGGTGAAAAGTAAGATGAGTTATTTTATTTATCAGATAAAAATTGACAATAGCCTGGATTATAATGACAGAATCGGTGAGTTGTATCTGATTGAAGATGCAGAGCAGTATTTTGAAAATGGCAGATTAAATACCGATAAATTTTATTCGCAGGGAAATTTATTTGTGTAGTCCGTATCATTTTACAGATAAAGTTTTGTAAGAATGGGGGTTCATATGAAGGTAAATGGAACGCTGATGAATTATTATTTTCACTGTAAGCGGCAGTGTTATCTGCATGGAAACCGGATGAATCTGGAGGATAACAGTGAAAATGTGCAGATTGGCAAAGCAATTCATGAGGAAAAGGCGGCGGGGAGTTCCAACTCGGAAATCGCGATTGAAAATATTAAATTAGACAAGCTGACGGCGGAATATCTGACGGAAATCAAGAAATCGGATGCAGACGAAGAAGCCGCCAAGTGGCAGCTTTACTATTATTTGTACGTTTTAAAGATAAAAGGAATAGTACGGAAGGGCAGACTATGGGAAGTACGAGATATATTATGTCCATGGGAGAACTGACGAGGAAAGACAATTCATTGTGTTTCCGGAAAGACGGAAAAAATGTTTACATTCCAATCGAGAATACGAAAGAAATTTACTGTATGAACGAAGTCACGGTAAATACAAAGCTGTTGGATTTTTTGTCACAGAATCACGTTATCGTACATTTTTTCAATTATTATGAAGGGTACAGTGGTACATTTTATCCGAAAAATCAGTATAACAGCGGAAGACTGATAGTGAAACAGGTGCAGGCATATGACAATTCCAGAGAAGTAATTGCCAAAGCGATTGTATGCGGAATTGGCAGGAACATTTACGAGGTGCTGTATCATTATTATAAGCATGATAAAAAGGAAGTCAAGGAAGTTTTAGACTGGATTCGTAGGGAATTTTATGTGAAAGTTGAAAATGCACAGAATGTGAAAGAAATTATGGCGGCAGAGGGCGAAGTGTGGATGCGTTTTTATGGGACATTTCGGTATTTTCTGCCGGAGGATTTTGTGATGAATAAGCGGGTGAAAAGACCGCCGGATAATCCGATCAATGCGTTGATTTCTTATGGAAATACGCTGTTGTATACAAAGACGATTTCAGTGATTTATCAGACACATTTAGATCAGCGCATCAGTTTTTTACATGAGCCGTCAGAAGGGCGTTTTTCATTAAGCCTTGATATGAGTGAGGTTTTTAAGCCGGTTATTGTGTACCGGACGATATTTGATTTAGTAAATAACCGGAAATTGCAGGTTGAAAAGCATTTTGACAAAAAAGTCAATTATTGTTTGTTGAATGAAGAAGGACGAAAAATATTTATTGAAGCATTTGAAGCGCGCATGGAATCGGTATTTGTGCATGACCGGCTGAAACGAAAGGTAACTTACCGGACGGCATTAAAGCTGGACTGCTACAAATTGATTAAGTATATATTAGAAGGGCAGGAATTTATTCCGTTTTCGCTGAAGGATAATCGGTAGGAAGTGAGGGTATATGGCAAAGAAATTGAACTATAATTATGCATTTGTATTTTACGATGTCAATGAAAAGCGGGTGCAGAAGGTCTTTAAAATTTGCAAAAAATATTTATCGCATTATCAAAATTCTGTTTTCCGTGGAGAGATTACACCTTCAAAGCTTATCGGGTTGAAGACGGATTTAAAGAAGGTGATACAGGAAGACGAGGATTTTATCTGTATTATTAAGCTGTTTAATGAAAATGTGTTTGGCGAGGAGGTGCTTGGAAAGAAGGATAGGGAAAATGGTGAGCAGTTGATTTTGTAATACAATGAAAATTTACCAGCCGCCAATCAGTGTAAAATTGCGTGAATCCGCAAAAACAGTGGTATTGCGGTGATTTTGTAAATTTTTTTGGCAAATGGCGCGGTGGCTGGTAAAAATTTTAAAAACGTTGATAAATACTGGGGAATCTGGTATAGTGTATTGTATGGAATGCGGGAAATGCGTTGGATTAACTTTAACATGGGATGTATTGAAATAAAGGGAGTGACATTTTTAAAAAATTGAAATTATGATTAACTTTAACATGGGATGTATTGAAATACAGACTCCTGTAAAATACCAACTGCACCATAAGGATTAACTTTAACATGGGATGTATTGAAATCTTTTTAACGTATTGTCTACATGTTTAATGGTATAGATTAACTTTAACATGGGATGTATTGAAATTATCGTTGTCTGTACAAGCAAGAGCCGATTGAACGGATTAACTTTAACATGGGATGTATTGAAATTATGTCAGAACAAGATAATTAAAACTGCCCTTTGCAGATTAACTTTAACATGGGATGTATTGAAATCTGCTTCTAAAAGCTTCCTCCAACTCTTTATACAGATTAACTTTAACATGGGATGTATTGAAATGCTCTGTAATCTGTCCCCGCAGGTTGTCCTGCATATCGATTAACTTTAACATGGGATGTATTGAAATTTTCGTTACTGGAAAGAATCGCCGAATCGTCCCGCATGATTAACTTTAACATGGGATGTATTGAAATTACAAAGAGTTGAAGAACTCAATAAAGCTTCCGCAGGATTAACTTTAACATGGGATGTATTGAAATATCAGAAGTTTAAAGATATTTCCAGTTCGCAGGAAGGATTAACTTTAACATGGGATGTATTGAAATTGCCTATAAATTCCTACAATATCTTCTGTGTTATTTGATAAACTTTAACATGGGATGTATTGAAATATTTTTATCTCTCCGAAGCTATTAGTAGTCACTTTTGATAAACTTTAACATGGGATGTATTGAAATCGGTCATATCCATTAAAAGCCCGCAATCTGCAATAGATAAACTTTAACATGGGATGTATTGAAATGTTCGCTGTCTGTCGCCATATTAGCAAAGGCAGATTGATAAACTTTAACATGGGATGTATTGAAACTATACAAAAATTGGTGAAATATTCGACGTTGACATAGATTAACTTTAACATGAGATGTATTAAAAGCCACGAACGTCCAAAACATAAGGAATAAAACACTATTTGATGAAATGTAACAATAAAAAACAACATACCCTCTATTTTTACAAAAACCATTCGACATCACCGGCTATTTATGTTATTGTAATAAAAACATTAAGAGGCAGGTAAAGATGGGCTGTATAAATGTAAAAATACATCAATAGCCTGACAGCCGCTGGAATTGGAGGAAAAGATAATGTACGAGATGAAACCGGAATATTATACAGGAATTGCCCAGATTGACGAGGAGCATAAGAAGCTTTTTGAAATCGCAGATGAAGCGTATGAGTTATATAAAAATGAATTTATACCGGACAAGTATGACCACATCGCTAAGATTTTAAATGAACTGAGAGATTATACCAAGATACATTTCCAGCATGAAGAAGAATATATGAAAAGCATTAATTACAAGGGAATGTTCATGCAGAAGGTACAGCACGACCAGTTCTGCCAGAAGTTAGATGAACTGGATTTAGAGCATTTAGATGAAAATTCTGAAGAAGTCATTCAGGAAGTGCTTACATTCTTAACAGACTGGCTGGTACATCACATTCTGGAAACAGATAAGAAAATTGCAGAGTAAAAACAATCAGAGATAAAAACAAACTGCCGTATAAAGCGTTGTAAATGTCATCAAGGACAAAAACAAGCGTTTATGCGGCAGTTTTTGTTTTACATAACAGAAAATGAGAAAAGTTCTCAAAAGCTGCATTGACAGTTGAAATGCAGACATTTATACTATAGAAGTTAGCTAGAGCTAACCCTTATTCCAAAGACAGAAATTCCCGAATCGGGAATTCTATTTTTTTGTTCATGGATTAGTAATAACTAACAGAAAGTAGCAATGACAAATAAGACGCAAGCAAGCGATACGCAGAAAACAACAACGAACACTAAACAGCAAGCTATTTTGGTGACTTTTCATTTACGTTGCCAACTGCAATAACAATAAACAGCAAGTAAGTGAATCAACCAATGAACAAATGAATGAATCAACAAATCAGCAAATTAACAAATTAGCCAATAAGTAAATTCGCAAATAATCAATCAGAGGGGAAGTGGGAAAGCTGGATTCGATAGAATTTTTAAAAATACGAATCTTAGTCAGTTTATTAAAAATGTCACCGGAAAACTGCAATGTAACCAATCTGTCTAAGACACTCGGTGTAGAAAAATATACGGTGAGCCGGGTATTTACGGCGCTGGAGAAGGACGGTTATTTGAATCGCACGGATTCAAGACATCCGCGGCTTGAAAAGCTGGGGGAACAGACGGCACGTAAATACGCAGAGCGGATGGACATTGCAACGAATCATCTGATTTATGAAGGGGTGACAGAGGCGCAGGCATGTAATGACGCACTGTATTTATCCATGTATTGCTCGGATGAAACTTTTGAAGTTATTCGCAGTATGGAAGAACAGTACCGAATGAAGCATCTGCTCCGTACATATGAGCGGTTTGACGGCACGATTTTGTGCAACGGACTGCGGGACGGTCAATATTTGCTTCCGTTTATTATATACAGGGAAAACGTGAAAAATGGCAACAACATTTCAATGTCCAACGAAGGCTTTACACATCCTTGTACGCTGTCGGTCACGGATGGCAGGGGCATGATTTTGTTAAAGGCACAGCGGGTTGAGAAATATTCTGCGATGACGGGCAGAAAAATGAGCGGAAAGATTAAATGTCTGAAATATTTTGACGGTTTCAAATTTTGTGAAGCACAGCGCAACGGCGATTTGATTTCGTTTCCGGCGAGCGTGCTTGAATTTGTCAATATCGGAAGCGATTCCGGCAGGATTTTTCATGGGAGTGTCTGCCTGAAAATGACCTGTTCCGTGGGGATTATGCACATGCCGGAGAGTACGGCAATATTTACACTGTTATTTTAAAATGCTGGAAATACAGCGGAAAGTAGAGAAAAAAATGGAAAAGAAAAAAATAGTGTTGTCTTATATTTTGACAGCAGGAGCACTCTTGCTTTTGTTTTTGTGGGCGGCAAATACGGGAAGTCTGAAGGTGTCGGCAAAACAGTTATTTAGAGGGCTGTTTGTCGCGTATGATGAAAATGTTGCAACAATTTATGATTTGCGGTTTCCGAGAATCTTTATTGCAATGGCGGGTGGCGCGGCAACAGCAGTATCCGGTGTGCTTTTGCAGGCAGTCATGAAAAATCCGCTGGCAGACCCCGGTATTATCGGTGTCAGTTCAGGTGCGAGCCTTACGGCAGTACTGCTTACGGCATTTTGTCCGTCACTCTATTTTTTTACACCGGCGGCAGCATTTTTAGGCGGTCTTGCCGCATTTTTTCTGGTATATGCACTGTCGTGGAAGGACGGTTTATCGCCGCTTCGCATTATCTTAGTCGGTGTGGCGGTCAATGCAATGTTTACGGGACTGATGAGTGCATTTAATTCAGGCACGGGCAACAGTTATTCCGGAGCGGCAAGCATTGTCAATGCCAATATCACGATGAAAACGTGGACAGATTTTAAAACGTTAATCGGCTATGTGGTGGTTGGACTGATTGCCGCAGTTGTTGTTTCGGGACAGTGTGATTTACTGGCATTGGAAGATAAAACGGCGCGCTCTATCGGCGTATCCGTGGCAAAAAGCCGTATGGTGATTTCCGTGATTGCGGTACTGCTTGCCGCGATTTCAACAGCCGTTATCGGGGCAATCAGCTTTTTGGGGTTAATTGTTCCGCATATTGCAAGACTGCTGGTGGGCAGCAGTCACAAAACGCTCGTGCCGTATTCAGCTCTGCTTGGTGCGGCTGTACTGCTTCTTGCGGATACAGTCGGAAGAACGGTTGCCGCACCGTATGAAATCAGTGCTTCCGTGATTATGTCTGTTGTAGGCGGACCGTTTTTTATCTTGTTGCTTAGGAGGTCAAAGCAGGGATATGCAAAATAATAAAGAGAAAAAGAACGTATTTGAAATAGAAAATCTGTCATTTGCCTATGATAAACATGAGGTGCTTAACAACCTGAATCTGTCATTTCATGAAGGCATTGTCACAACGATGATTGGACCAAACGGCTGTGGAAAATCTACGCTGCTCCAGTTGATGACGAAAAATTTAAAACCGGCAGGTGGAAAGATTTTATTACAGGGAGAGGATATTGCACAAATCAGGCAGAAGCAGTTTGCACAGTCGGTTGCCGTGGTACATCAGTATAATACGGCGCCGCCGGATTTAACTGTGGAAAAGCTGGTATCTTACGGACGGATTCCGTATCACAAAATGGGCGTTCCGTTTGACAAAGCAAAGGATATGGAGCGGATTGAATGGGCGCTTGAAATTACCAATACCACAAAGCACAAGGATAAGACGGTCAGCCAGCTTTCCGGCGGACAGAAACAGCGTGTGTGGATTGCAATGGCACTGGCGCAGGATGCAAAGGTTCTGCTGTTGGACGAGCCGACAACGTATCTGGATATCCGCTATCAGCTTCAGATTCTGCGGCTGATTCGCAGGTTAAATGAAGAATATGGGTTTACGATTATTATGGTACTCCATGACGTCAATCAGTCGTTGTATTACAGCGATGAAATTGTTGCGTTAAAAGCCGGAAAATGTATTGCGCAGGGAAGTCCCCAGCAGATACTTTCGGGTGAACTCATACAAAAAGTGTATGACGTCACGTTAAAAGTATCGGATATAGACGGAAAAAGGTTTATTCTTCCTGTGTAAATTTTATATTTTAAATCTTTTATCTACGATGACAGTCTGTCATCGTGAATAATATTATAAATGATATAATAAATAATAAGATAAAGACTGTTACCGCAAAGACATTTTGTAATGGCTTTTGCGATAACAGTGTTTTATTATCATGTAGAAAGTCCCAAAACATATCAAAAAGTAAATTATAATCATTACAATTCCTTATAAAATGCTTTCATAAAAGCTTCTAAGTCATACTGGTCTTTCATTCCCGCAGTTTCCATGGCAGAGTGCATTGCATAAATTGGAATACCGATATCGGCACTGCACATCGGAAGATTTGCGGCGACCATTGGGCCGACGGTACTGCCGCCCGGTATGTCAGAGCGCATATGATTTTGCTGGCAGGCAATATGATGACGGGCGGCAAGCTGTAAAATCACGCCGGTCATATCGTCATCACTGCAATATGCGTGTTTTGCGGAAGCCTTAATGGCAAAGCCGCGGTTTAACGGCATGGCAGAGGTAATATCCGATTTTTCAGGGTGCGCCGGGTGTATCGCGTGCGCAACGTCCAAAGAAAGATAATAACTGTGTACAAGGCTTTGTAAAAAGCTTTCTCTTGAAATATTAAGGGCATTGCAGATACGCTCCAAAGTATAGGAAAGGAGATTGCCGTTGGCACCGTTTTTACTGCGGCTTCCGATTTCTTCATGGTCAAACAGAACCGCCACGGAAATGCCGTCTGACGGATTAGCTTCAATCAGTCCGGTCAGGCATGCCTGCACCGAAGAAATGTTGTCAATGCGCGGTGCCATAAACATATCGCCGGAAAATCCGGTGCGCACCGGTTCCGCATAGTGGTACACAGACAAATCAAAGCATAAAATATCTTCCGGTTTTTCGCCGGTTTCATTGGCAAGAATCTGAAGAAATGTATCGGTGTCCATGTGTTCGTCCATGCCGCAGATTGGAAGCAAATCGGTCTGTGCATTGAGGGCGACACCGTCATTCATGGCACGGTTTAAATGAATGGCAAGATTTGGCAAAACTGCCACAGGACGTTTAAAATCCACCAGTTTCAGGCGCGGGTGTGCAGATTGTGGATTTTTTAACGCAATCCGTCCGGCAATTGAGAGCGGACGGTCAAGCCATGTACTGTAAATTGCACCGCCGTATACTTCTGTATTTAAGCGGCAGCCGTTTTTAGAGGAAACGACCGGATTGTATTTGATACGAAATCCCGGATTGTCAATATGTGAAGAGGAAAGCTTCCATACCGGGGTATCGGAAAGGTCTGTGCCGATTTGAAAGCCGAAAACCGTTGTGCCAAACGGGCAGACGGCATATTTTCCGCCCGGAACCAGTTCCCATGTGCTGTCCCAGTCCAGTGTTACAAAGCCAGCTTCATTAAGCCTGCGCATGGCTTCTTTTGCGGTATGGAACGGGGAAGTGGAAACGGAAATGGTCTGTTTTAACTGTTCAAAGGTTTGTTGAATCTGAGTATCCATAAAAAACTCCATTCTGCTGTGTAAGCTGTTTTTTCAAAGTATAAGGCTTTTGCCGTAAAAACTCAAGAAAATCGTCATTTCCGCCGATACTTTTTATATAAAAGTGAGAATCAGAAACAGCAGTTTACAAAAAAGAGGAGAAAGCCATGCAGACAGTACAGTTTAAAGTTTTAAACACCGATACACAGGAAACCAACGTGCAGATGCAGACAGAAAATAAGGCACAAAATACACAGAATACAGAGGTGTCAGGTGTAGAAAGTACCGGAGAAAGCGCAGGAACAAAGAAAAAGACGACCGTTTCCACAGGACAGACCGGAGTTACGGATGCGGAAAGTGCCAGATGGGTTGCCGGTTTGCAGTTAAAAAAATGTGCTTATGAACAGGTCAGTGCGATAACAGAAAAAATTAAGGATATGCTAGATCCGACTTCGGGCATGACAGATGCACAAAAAAGCTCTTATGACAGAAAAGTAATGAATAAAGTGTATTCCGGCAAGAAGCTGTCGGCTGAGGAAATGCGTTATATCAAAATTCATTATCCGGCATTGTATCCGTATGTGGAGCGGGTGCAGATTCAGCGGCAGGCACTGGAGGAGCGAATCAAGCACTGTCATTCAAAAGAGGAAGTGCAGGACGTTTACAGTGAAGCGATGTTTCATATCAGCGATGATGACCCGGCAAAGCAGATGCTGTATGCCGCATATGATGATGTTTTAAAGGAGTTTAAGAAAACATCGGATTATCAGGAACTTCCCGAAACAAAGGAAGATGCCGAAAAGAAAAAACAGACTAAAAAAGTTTCGTCTGCCGAACCGGCAGACGAAACAGATGATATACAGGAAGATTGGAAAAATGCTTTCCTGTCGGAAAGTACCGGTGTATCCGTAGATACTACACATACAGATAATCATTTAAGACCGGCCACAAACCCTGCTGTTTAATATCGTCATACATTTGCTTTAAGCTGCGGGTGTCGGCAATTTCAAATTGCTCGTCACCGCAGTCTTTTTCTTCACTGCCTTCATATTTGGCTTCATGATCGCCGATACCGGTGCTGACACCGGCAGATACCTTGGTGCAGGCAATCTTGATAATACCGTTTCTGAAAGAAGCCGATTCCCTTGATGATACGGTAATTCCGGCATATGGCAGAAAAATGCGGTATGCACATAAAACCTGACAGAGCTGTTTTTCATGTACATCCAGCGGATTAATTTTTTCATTATTAATAATCGGCCGTAACCGCGGACACGACAAAGACATTTCCGCATGCGGATATTTGCGCTGGAGATAATATACGTGCAGTGCCGTGGCAAGCGCATCCTTACGGAAGTCAGACAGACCTAACAGAGCGGAAAATCCGACACCGCGCATACCGCCCATTAAAGCACGCTCCTGTGCTTCAAAGCGGTATGGGAAGACACGTTTGTGTCCCATGAGATGAAGCGTTTCATATTTGTCGGCATTATAAGTTTCCTGAAAAACAGTCACATAGTCTGCACCACATTCATGCAGATAAGCGTAATCCTTTGTATTGCACGGATAAATTTCAAGACCCACATTTCTGAAATATTTTTTGGCAAGACGGCAGGCATCGCCGATATAGGTAATGCTGCTCTTTGATTTGCTCTCGCCTGTCAGCATCAGAATTTCTTCAATGCCGGAATCGGCGATAACCTTCATTTCATGCTCAATTTCTTCCATGGAAAGCTGTTTTCTGTGAATATCGTTATAGCAGTTAAAACCGCAGTAAACACAGTAATTTTCACAGTAATTTGCAATATACAGCGGTGTGAAAATGTAGGTAGAATTACCGAAGTGGTTACGCGTTTCACGCTCGGCGCGCTGTGCCATTTTTTCCAGAAACGGTTCTGCGGCAGGGGAGAGCAGTGCCTTAAAGTCCTCGATACTGCAGCGGTCGTGGGAAAGTGCAGCTAAGACATCGCGCGCCGTGTATTTGTCCGGCTCATAAGCGTTCATGGCAGCAAGCACCTTATCACGGATATCGGAGGAAATCTGCTCCATGTCCGGCAGATATGCCATGTGGTCTGTACGGGAAGCCGGATTATTTTCCAGTTCTGTTTTTCGTTTTAAAGCGGCAGGACTTAATTTGCCGTTCTGAATAATAAAATCATTTTCCTTTTGATTGGTGTCCATAAAATAAGACCTCTTTTCTAAAAATTAGTTATGTAAAAATCCGGTCAGCGGGTCGGAAGCTTCGCCGCCTTTATTTAATACACGTCCAAGACCGGAAAGGTAGGCACGCCGTCCGGCTTCAATTGCAAGACCGAAAGCTTTAGCCATTTCAGGAATATTTCCGGCAGTTGCAATCGCGGTATTTGCCATGATAGCGGCGGCACCCATTTCCATAGCTTCACATGCCTGTGAAGGCTTTCCGATACCGGCATCCACGATAACCGGGAGGTCAATTTCATCAATTAAAATCTGAATAAATTCTTTGGTTGCAAGTCCCTTATTAGAGCCAATCGGAGAGGCAAGCGGCATGATGGAAGCGGCGCCTGCATTGACTAAATCTCTGGCGGCATTTAAGTCAGGGTACATATACGGCATAACGATAAAGCCTTCCTTTGCAAGAATTTCAGTTGCCTTAATCGTTTCGTAGTTGTCAGGAAGCAGGTATTTAGAGTCGTGCATAATTTCAATTTTGACAAAATCACCGCAGCCCATTTCCCGTGCAAGGCGCGCAATGCGGACAGCCTCGTCGGCATTTCTGGCACCGGACGTATTCGGAAGCAGTGTGACACCCTCCGGGATATAGTCCAGAATATTTTCGCTGTCTTTGGTATTGGCACGTCTGACAGCCAGCGTGATAATCTGCGCACCGGCATCGGATACGGCTGCGCGGATTAAATCCAGATTGTATTTACCGGAACCTAAGATAAAACGGGAAGAAAAGGTATGTCCTCCCAATGTAAATGTATCATTTTCAATCATAATTTTTCTCCGTTTCCGAGCAGTCTGACTGCTCTGTTTTAATTTAGAATTTAGCCGTGTTGTGAAAATGTTTATCAGCCGCCGCCCATAAACTGCACGATTTCGATAACATCGCCGTCCTGAATCCGTGTATCGGCATAATCTTTTTTGCTGACAATCACTTCATTGCGTTCAACGGCAATGTGGGACAGCACATATCCTTCGGACAGCAGATAATCTGCAATGCTCATGCCGTCTGCCTGCATGGCTTCGTTTCCGTTAATCTGAATCATGAAAAACCTCCTGTCTGTAGATTTGATAACCCGCTGATGTGTCCGGCATATCCGGGTAAAAGTCTTGTTATAAAATAAAAAAAGACCGCACGAAAGGAAAGCTACACCCGCGGTGGTGTACCCCTTCGTGCGGTCTTACTGACGAACACTCTGTCTGTTATCATAGCATAAAAAATGAATTTGTCAATTTTTTTTGGAAAATTTTTAATAGGTTTCGGGAATGTTCATAGACCTGCAAATGAAAATATGTTAAAATATTAATTAACAAATAGAAAAACGGTAATAAAGTAAAATATAATGGAAAGGGGTGACATTGTAAATGGGCGTATATTTTAATCCGGGGAATGAAAGTTTTGCGAAAGATAAAAATTATAAAATATACGTGGATAAAACCGGGCTGTTAAATGATCTGAATGAGCTGATTGGAACGCCAAGGAACTGTCTTGCCGTCAGCCATGCCAGACGGTTCGGAAAATCCCACGCGGCGGGCATGATCGATGCGTATTACAGCCTTGGAAGCGATTCGGAAAAGCTTTTTGAAGATACCAAGATCGCTCAGAATCCGGATTATAAGAAATATATGAACCGGTACAATGTGATACATCTGGATATTTCAACTTTTTGGGATTCTTACAAGAAAAATATTACTGAAAAAATCGTGGAATACATTTATAAGGATTTTAAGCAAGTCTTTGGAGATGAGTTAAATTACGAAGACAGTTTGAGCTATAATTTAATGATGATATATCAAAAGACCAAGACCCCGTTTGTCATTATCATTGACGAGTGGGACTGCGTTATCCGAAACAGCGAGGATAAAGAACTGGTTCACCAATATCTGCAGTTTCTTCATTCCTTGTTTAAGTCGGAAGAATCCAAAGCATTTCTGGCACTAGCATACATTACGGGAATCCTTCCGATTAAGAAAATTAAAGACGAATCGGCGCTGAATAATTTCAGCGAATATACGATGTTAAAATCAAAGCCGATTACGCAGTATTATGGATTTACGGAAGATGAAGTGAAAGTGCTTTGTGAAAGGTTTGACATGGATTTTGAAAGCATGAAAGCATGGTACAACGGCTATCTGATTGACGGAATGCATATGTACAATCCGAATTCGGTGTCCATGGCACTGGCACAGCAGGACTTTGATTCATACTGGAAAAACACGTCTTCATTTGCCTCTATTAATACATTTATTACAATGAATTATGCAGGCTTAAAAGACGATGTGATGACGATGCTTTCCGGGGGAAAGGTTTATGTCAATACCGAAACCTTCCAAAATGACCTTTTTACGGTTTCATCAAAGGACGAAGCACTGACGGCATTGATTCATTTAGGATATCTGGGCTATGACAGGGAAGAAGAAAGTGCTTATATACCGAATTATGAAGTAAAGAAAGCTTATCAGGCGGCATTGAGTACCGGAAGCTGGAAAGAGGTGGCAGAATCCATTGCAAAGTGTGACCGGTTACTGCTGGCAACGATAAAAGGGGACAGTGAGAAGGTGGCAGAACTCGTAGAACTTGCCCACGACACTTACACGTCAGTCCTTAAATATAACGATGAAAATTCATTAAGCTGTGTGCTTACCATGGCATATTTTACGGCACCGGCGTATTACAACATTGTGCGGGAAATGCCGGCAGGGAAAGGCTTTGCGGATTTTGTGTTTATTCCGAGAGCCAATGCCGGACACAGACCGGCATTGGTCGTGGAGTTAAAGCACAACAAATCTGCCGATTCTGCAATTGCGCAGATTAAAGAAAACAGATATCACGGGGCATTGACAGGGTATAGTGATAAAATTTTACTGGTCGGTATTAATTACGATGCTGAAAGAAAGGAAAAGAAGCATCACACCTGCGTGATTGAAGAATGGAACACCAACTAAATAAAAAGTTTGTAAAAATAAAAAACATAGAAGCCGCAGAAGTGATAGTACGCAAGAAAACTGTCACTTCTGCGTTTTTTTAAAATAAACTTGACATATACCCCACAGGGGTATAATATGTGATTAAAAATAAAGTTCAAATATATTGTAGTAGAAATGGAGAAAATATGCAGGAAGAAGAAATGTGCTGTTGCCATAAGCATAAGGAACGCTCTGAAAAAGAGTACCGGGATTTAATTAATCGTTTAAACAGAATAGAGGGTCAGATTCGTGGAATTAAAGGCATGGTTGAAAAGGATGCGTATTGTCCGGATATTCTGATTCAGGTGGCGGCAGCCAATGCGGCGCTGAACAGCTTTAATAAAGTGCTGCTTGCCAATCACATCAAGACTTGTGTCACAGATGATATCCGTGCAGGAAAAGAAGAAACGGTAGACGAGCTTGTAAAAGTTTTGCAGAAATTAATGAAGTAACAAAAGATATAAATAACATGAATAAAGCGAATAAAATGGTGCCGGGGCGCAAGGTTTTTACTTCTACCCACCGGATATCATAAAGACTGGAGGGAATAATAAAATGGAACAGTATACAGTAACAGGCATGAGCTGTGCGGCATGCAGTACGCGTGTGGAAAAAGCCGTATCCAAAGTGCCGGGCGTAACATCGTGTTCCGTAAGTCTTCTGACCAATTCAATGGGCGTAGAAGGCACGGCATCGGAACAGGATATTGTAAAAGCCGTCACAGATGCCGGATACGGTGCTTCCAAAAAGGGAAGCAAAGCGGCAGAAAACACCAAAAACGGCAGTTCGGCGGCTGGCAGTTCATTTGGTGATGAGGAGCTGTTAAAAGACAGGGAAACACCCGTTTTAAAGAAAAGACTGCTGTCATCGCTGGTATTTTTAATTGTCCTGATGTATTTTTCCATGGGGCATATGATGTGGGGCTGGCCGCTTCCTGCGGTGCTTGCCGATAACCATATCGCCATGGGACTGATTCAGATGCTTTTAACGATTGCGGTGATGGTGATTAACCAGAAGTTTTTCATCAGCGGCTTTAAGAGTCTGTTTCACAAAGCTCCCAATATGGATACACTCGTGGCATTAGGCTCGGCTGCGGCATTTGTATACAGCACGTATGCGCTGTTTGCCATGACCGATGCACAGGTGCATGGCAATATGGACGGTGTTATGCACTACATGCACGAATTTTATTTTGAATCGGCGGCAATGATTCTGACACTGATTACGGTCGGTAAAATGCTTGAAGCCCATTCTAAAGGAAAAACAACCGATGCTTTAAAGGGTTTGATGAAGTTAGCACCGAAAACGGCAGTGCTGTTAAAAGACGGTGTGGAAACGGAAGTTTCCATTGAGCAGGTACAGAAAGGCGACATCTTTATTGTACGTCCGGGAGAAAATATTCCGGTAGACGGAAAAGTATTGGAAGGCAGCAGTGCAGTTAATGAATCGGCATTGACAGGAGAGAGTATTCCTGTGGATAAAGCGGCAGGCGATCTGGTATCCGCGGCAACAATCAACCAGTCCGGTTATTTAAAATGTGAAGCGACAAGAGTCGGGGAAGATACGGCACTGTCACAGATTATCCAGATGGTCAGCGATGCGGCGGCAACAAAAGCCCCGATTGCAAAGGTCGCCGATAAAGTATCCGGTATCTTTGTACCGGCAGTTATTACGATTGCGGCAGTAACCATCATTGTGTGGCTGCTTGCGGGACAGAGTGTCGGATTTGCATTGGCAAGAGGAATTTCCGTGCTGGTTATCAGTTGTCCGTGTGCATTAGGACTGGCAACGCCGGTTGCGATTATGGTAGGCAACGGCATGGGCGCAAAAAACGGTATCTTATTTAAGACGGCGGTATCCTTGGAAGAAGCGGGAAAGATTGAGATTGTGGCACTGGATAAGACCGGAACCATTACAACCGGTGAACCAAAGGTCACAGACGTTATCTGCAATAAAGGTGTCACGGAAAAAGAACTGATTTCATTTGCGTATGCACTGGAAAAAAAGAGCGAACATCCACTGGCAAAGGCAGTACTGGCATATGCCGAAGCAGCGCAGACAGATATTTTTGAAGTGAATAACTTTACGGCACTTCCGGGAAACGGACTGACGGCAGAATATGAAAATGCGGTATTGTCAGGCGGTAATTACAAATTTATCAGTACCCGCACCGCGGTTTCACAGGAAATGCAGGAGCAGTCACATAAGCTTGCAAATGCGGGAAAGACACCACTGTTTTTTACAAAGGACGACAAACTGCTTGGAATCATTGCGGTTGCGGACGTTATCAAGGAAGACAGCCCGGAAGCCGTCAGACAGTTACAGAACATGGGAATCCGTGTTGTCATGCTGACAGGCGACAATGAACGGACGGCGAAGGCAATCGGCGCACAGGCAGGCGTAGATGAGGTTATCGCAGATGTCCTGCCGGACGGAAAAGACAGCGTTATCAGCCGCTTAAAGCGTGACGGCAGGGTTGCAATGGTCGGTGACGGCATTAACGATGCACCGGCGCTTACGAGAGCCGATATCGGTATTGCAATCGGTGCGGGAACGGATATTGCAATTGATGCGGCAGATGTTGTACTGATGAAAAGCCGTTTAAGCGATGTTCCGGCGGCAATCCGTTTAAGCCGTGCAACGCTTAGAAACATTCATGAAAACCTGTTTTGGGCATTCTTTTATAATATCATCGGAATTCCGCTGGCGGCAGGCGTATGGATTCCGTTCTTTGGATGGAAGTTAAATCCGATGTTTGGTGCTGCGGCAATGAGCTTATCAAGCTTCTGCGTAGTAACCAATGCGTTACGCTTAAATCTTTTCTCTGTACACAATGCAGAAAAAGATAAAAAAATAAAATCAAAAAAGAAAGTAGAGGACAAGAAAATGAAAAGAACATTAACAATCGAAGGAATGATGTGCGGACACTGTGAGGCAAGAGTAAAGAAGGCACTCGAAGCCCTTCCGGAAGTCAAAGAAGCAGTTGTCAGCCATGAAGCGGGAACAGCTGTTGTTACCTTAGAAAGTGCCGTTTCGGATGAAGCATTAAAAGAAGCTGTGGAAGCACAGGATTACAAGGTGATTTCCGTACAGTAATATTGAATTATTTCCGGCACAGTGGTATGATAAGTGGATAATTGCAAATGTAAGGAGTAAGTATGTTTCGGAAAACAATGGAAGAATACGAAGCGGATACCAGAAAAAAACTGGTAATAGATATCCGGGAAAAAGAAGCGTTTGACAAGGAAACGATGCCCGGAGCCCTTCATATGGACAGTGAAACGCTCAAACAGCAGATAAAAGAACTCACAAAGGATCAGACACCTGTTTACCTGCTGTGCCATACAGGACAGCAAAGTGATGCGCTGGCAGAGGATTTTGAAAAAGAAGGCTATGAAGTATACAGTATACAGGACGGATTCCGTGCATATCTGCGGTTAAAGCTTCGCACAGTTATGCGTCAGGAGGATTTAAAGGAACAGTGCTGTGCCGATGTGGAACGCAGTATTGTAAAGAAGTTCCGAAAGGAAATCTGGCGGCCGTTTACAAAGGCGATTAATGAGTATGAACTGATTAAAGACGGGGACAAGATTGCAGTCTGCATTTCCGGCGGAAAAGATTCTATGCTGATGGCAAAGCTTTTTCAGGAATTAAAGCGCCACGGACAGCAGAATTTTGAAGTTGTATATCTGGTAATGAATCCGGGCTACAATCCGTTTAATTATCAGGTTATTTTAGACAATGCACAGTTTTTGAATGTGCCGATTACGGTATTTGAATCGGAAATCTTTGATATTGTTGCATCAGAGGAACAGTCACCGTGCTATCTGTGTGCGCGTATGCGCCGCGGCTACCTGTACAGCAAGGCAAAAGAGCTTGGCTGTAACAAGATTGCGCTGGGACACCACTTTGATGATGTTATCGAAACCATTTTAATGGGTATGCTCTACGGGGCACAGATTCAGACCATGATGCCAAAGCTGCACAGTACGAATTTTGAAGGCATGGAGTTAATCCGTCCGTTATATCTGGTGCGCGAAGAAGATATTATCCGCTGGAGAGATTACAATCATTTACAGTTTATCCAGTGTGCATGCCGCTTTACGGAAAGCTGTGCTTCCTGCGGCGGAACGGAGAAAGGTTCAAAGCGTGCGGAAATTAAGGCGCTGATTAAAGAATTAAGCGCGAAAAGTCCGTACATTGAAAAGAACATTTTCCGAAGCGTGGAAAATGTCAATCTGAATACTATTGTTGCTTATAAACAAAACGGTCAGAAACATTCATTTTTGGAGGATTATGATTCTAAATATTAAGCAGACACAGTTTGGTGCCGAGCCGGAATTTGAAATCGAAGATACTGCCACAGGGGAAACGCTGGCAAAATGCACATCGCTGAATCACATTTCCACGGAAATCGTATTTGCGGGACAAAATGCGTATACGCTGTCCTTTGAGCCGGTCTTACAGGAAAGAGAAGGCGAAAAGAATGAACTGATGTATAGCATTTTAGAGCATAACCGGCCGGTGGGAAGTCTTTATACGGCAGAGGTCTGTCAGAAAAAGATATTATTTGTATCCGTGGGGTACGATTATTATGAGATACAGTTTTACGGCGGTATGTATCAGCTGTATGAAATCGGACTGGGAACGGACCGGCATTATCTTTGTTTATATCAGGACGGACAGACGGTGGCGATTGTGCATAAGCCGACAGAAGTAAAAAGCCACTTGGATACCTATACGGTGTATCTGGAGAATGCGCAGTACCGGGATATCGCCTGTATTGCAGCACTGTTTATAGATGGTCTGGAATACAGCAGCAATGATGAAATAGCGGACAGCGCCATTAAGGAAGAATATCTTTCCTTTAATAAAGAGCTGAATTCAAAATTTGATGCCGCATTTTTAGAACGCGTCAGAACAAACAATATGTAAAAAATGCCTTGCCACAAGCCGCAAGGCATTTTTTGTTATCCGTGTACGGTCGGAAGGTGGCTTAAATTGTTGTCTTGTGTGCCGTCAGGGATAGATTTTAAATATTCCGTATCTTTGTTGTGGGCAACGCCGACACCTTGAATTTTATTTTCTTTTGCAAGTTCAACGCCGGATTCCCTGGACACAATCCGTCCGTCAGAGAGTTGATAGCCGGTCACAGTGCCGCCGGATTTTACAAGACCGGTAATTCTTAAAGCATTACTTCCGGCATCAGAAACGGAATCCATCGCCATCATTGGCAGAACATGAGCAATATCTTCTTTATTTACATTCATCTCAATCACCATTCCTTCTATAATATATTATAAGGATAGTGTGTGAAAAATCAGTTTTTTTATAAGTAGAAAAAAATGTATCGGAAAATCAAGGAAAGTGGTATAATCATTGCATGAGCAGGACAAAGCTGCGTATACTATTTTTAGAATTTGAATATGAAGTTTTATGCAGATTGCAGGCAGAAAGTGAGGCAGTTATGGGACTGATTAATAAAGAAAAAGTACTGCGCGGTGTGGGAAAAGCCGTAGATGCAGCCAATAATGCAGCAGATAAAGTGCATGATTATGCAAAGGAAAAAGAATTGGATAAAAAAGCGGAAGAAGCGGTTCACAAAACAGAGAATTTTATCAGGGAAAATGAAATTGATAAAAAGGTTATCAATGCCGGAAAAACACTGGAAAACGGTGTGATCAGCGTGGGAGAGAAGCTGGAAGAAACATTTAACAAACTGTTTTAAAAATAAAAATCAGGGGAACTTTAAGAGATTCCCCTGAAATTTTTTACAGACGTATATTTATGCGCAAAATGGTCTCAGTAATGTTTCAAGCTCATCGGTGCTGTGGTCATTTCTTACGACGCGAAGTGTCATGACACGACGCGGATCCATACTTAAAATGCCAAGCATTGATTTTGCATCGAAGAAATAACTTCCCATACAAATGTCAAAATAACCGTCAAGCGTATTAATTGTATTTACGAATTTTACCGCATTGTCTGTTGTTTTTAAAAGAATATGGTACGTTAAAGTGTTCTTGTCTGAGTTCATTTCCTTACCTCCTTCAATGTTGAGAAGCGAACCGATTTAGTAAAGTTCTAAATATCAGAACTTTTTATTTATATACTTATCATGCCCAAATGTCAAATAAAATCTACAAAGTATTAAAAAAAGTACATTGCAGATTTTTAAAAAGCAGGCTAGTGTGAAAAATAACGCTGATGCGCTTATTTTTCACACATCAAGCGCAGCTTGATATTGCACTTATTGTGCTGCAAGCGTCACAAAGTTGCTTTTTATCGCAGAGCCAAATAAGATTTGGCTCGCGATTCCTCCGGCATTAAAATGCCTGCGGAATGGAGATTATTAAAAAAAATGTAAAAAAGAATACATCGGAATGGAGTACAAGATGATTAAAAAAGAGATTAATGAAATTAAATCACAATATACATTGGAAGAGTGTGGTATTTTAAGACTGTGTGGCTGTTATGTCAACGGTGACAAGGAAAAAGTGGCACGGTTTAACCAGACGTTTTTAAATCTGCCGGAGGAAGAAAAGCATAAATACTTCGACATTTTTAGAAAGACATTGTCGGGAACACCGGGCAAGAATCTTTTGGATATGCGTTTTACCATGGATTCCTATGCAGACGGCGGCGCGAGAACATTTTTATATCAGCTCCGTGACAGTGAATTAAAAGACGATGCCCTGCTTGAAAAATTTTATGATAAAGTCATTGAAGCATACAGTCATCCGGGGAATTATCTGATTCTGCTGATTAATCAGGTGTATGACGTGCCGGGACGGACCAGTGACGGCATTGACATGGAAGATGCATCAGATGAGGTGTACAGCTATCTGCTGTGCAGTATCTGCCATGTATCCCTTTCAAAGCCGGGATTGGGGTATTTTGAAGAAGACCATGCCTTTCATGACCAGCAGCAAAATCATATGGTGGATTTGCCGGATATCGGATTTTTATTTCCGGCATTTAATAACAGGAGTGAAGACGGGGAAGGCGTGTTATATTATTCAAAGGATGCCAATGCGTTTGAACAGCTGTTTCTGGCACAGGTTTTAAACTGTGAAGTGCCGCTTTCTGCAGGCAGCCAGAAGGAGAATTTTCAGGTGCTGGTAGAAGAAACCCTGGGCGAAGAATGTAATTATGAAACAATTAAAAATATTCATGAGAATCTCAATGAGATGATTCAGGAACAGAAAGGAAATCCTGAACCGGTGACAATTGATAAGACCGAGATGCGGGATTTGCTGGAAAAAAGCGGTGTAAAAGAAGAACGTTTACAGGATTTTGAGGAACATTTTGAGCAGGCGATAGGAGAAAATACACGGCTGATGGCAGCAAACATTGCGGAAACACGCAAGTTTGAGGTAAAGACACCCGATGTTGTGGTAAAGGTCAATCCTGAAAGAACCGACCTGGTTGAAACCATGGAAATCGAAGGAAAGCAGTACCTGGTCATTCAGATTGATGAGCATCTGGAAGTCAATGGGATTTCAGTCAATCCCGAAACAGGAGAGGTGCAGTATAACGAATAATATAAAAGACAGAAAGGGGCAGATACAGCAATGAAAGAGCGGGTTACGCAGCGTTTTTTAAAATATGTGGCAGTAGATACGCAGTCTGATGAGGATTCGGACACGTTTCCGAGTACAGAAAAGCAGAAGGTGCTTGCAAAAATGCTGGCGGAGGAATTATGCCAGATGGGTGTGCCGCAGGTAGAAATTGACGAACAGTACGGTTATGTCTATGCAAAGATTTTATCCAACAGGACAGATGGAGAAAAAGTGCCGGTGCTTGGATTTATTGCACATATGGACACTTCTCCCGAAGTATCGGGAGCGGACGTAAAACCGCAGATTATCCGTCAGTATGACGGCAAAGACATTGTGTTAAATAAAGAGAAAAATATTGTTTTATCGGTGGAAGAATTTCCGGAGCTTGTGCAGTATACCGGACAAACGCTGATTACGACAGATGGTACAACCCTGCTTGGTGCAGACGATAAAGCCGGTGTGGCAGAGATTATGACGATGGCAGAGCAGCTGTGCAGCCATCCGGAGATTATACACGGAGATATCACCATTGCATTTACACCCGATGAAGAAGTGGGCGGCGGCATGGATCATTTTGATGTGGGGCGGTTCGGTGCGGACTATGCCTATACTGTTGACGGCGGGGCTCTCGGCGAGCTGGAATATGAAAATTTTAATGCGGCGAAGGCAGTCATTTATGTAACCGGAAGAAGCGTTCATCCGGGAGATGCCAAGGATAAGATGAAAAATGCCGCGGTCATGGCAATGGAATTTCACAATGAACTGCCAAAGCAGGCGTGTCCTGAATGTACAAGCGGCTATGAGGGCTTTTTCCATCTGACCGACATGCACGGCAGTGTGGAAGCGGCACAGTTATCGTATATTATCCGTGACCATGACCGTGAAAAGTTTGAAAAGAAAAAGCAGCTGGTGGAAAACATTTGCAGCAAACTGAATGAAAGGCATGGTGGAGCGTTTTTTACGGCAGAAATCACGGACCAGTATTATAATATGAAAGAAAAAATTGAGCCGTATCTTTTTTTAATAGAAAATGTAAAGACGTGTATGAAAAAGCTGGACATTGAACCGCATATCCAGCCGATACGGGGCGGGACAGACGGCGCAAGACTTTCCTTTATGGGCGTTCCGTGTCCGAATCTGTGTGCAGGCGGTCATAATTTTCACGGACGGTATGAATACTGTTGTGTAGAATCTATGGAAAAAATCACGCAGCTTCTTATATTGCTGGCACAAAAATAGGAATTTAGAACCAAAAGCCCGCAGGCAGATTTGAAAATAATCTGTCTGCCTTTTTTTGTTTGTCCGTTTTTGGCATACGAAATGCACAAAAAAATGTCAAAAAACTGACAAAATAAACATAAACATATTGAAAATACACAAAAATGAAAGATAACACCAAAGTATCATTGACTAAATGCCAATAAAGTGTTACTTTAATAAAGAACTTAGATAAAATGTTTATGCAAAAGCATTTCAAAAAACTCCTGAAAATATTGTAATGTAGATTTTGCATAAGCATTTTTTTAAGTGGAATATAGAATGTATTGGGATTATCTGTGGCTGGGCGCAGATAAGAAAGGAGTGCTATGAGAAGAAGCTTGAAGAAAATGATGGCTGTCGGACTTACGGCTGCGATGACAGTCGGTTCTATCAGTTTTCAGGGGCTGTCAGTAAATGCAGCGGGACTGCCGACAACCGATGGACATAACAAATATGTCAACAGTGAAGTCTTTAATGTGATTTCTGATGATAGTTTTGGTACAAAGGAATTGGAGAACCCTTTATTTGACAAGACAACGGGAAGCAGTGACATCAGTAATTTACAGGTTCCAACACTGGCATATGACGATACAAGCATCGCACTTGTATGGGATAAGCCGGAAAAATATGATAATGTAGCAGATTATAACGTTTACGTCAACGGCACACTTGATGGAACAGCAAGAAAGAATTATGAAGAAAATGCCAAATGGGCAGATACATATATGAAATCCTTCTATGAATACTATGAAACCAATAGTGACGTAGATATGGTAAATGTGGATATTCATTCTTATCGTGCAACAGGTCTTACACCTGACACAGAGTATACCTTTAAGGTTGTTGCAGTTGATAAGGACGGAAAAGAACTCGGAACGGCAAAGGAAATCAGTCAGAAAACGACAGTTAAGCCGGAGGAGTTTAATATTTTAGATTATGGTGCAGTGGCAACAGAAGGTTACACTTCTTACAATGATGAAATCAATGCACTCGTAGAAAAAAATACAAAGGCAATTCAGGCAGCAATTGATGCCTGTACACCGGGCGGAAAGGTTGTGATTCCGCAGGCTGAGGACGGAAAGGTCTTCGTATCCGGTGCACTTTGGTTAAAGAGTGACATTACAGTAGAATTAGACGGTACACTCTGGGCATCACCAAACAGTGACCATTTTGAAATCGGTTTCTTAATGTATCCGTTCTACACCGATACAAGAGGCTGGGGCTTACTGAATGCCACAAGTGCCGATGAAAATGCTCCGCTTGAGAATATCCGTATTACCGGTAACGGTACACTTTATGGCAACGGCTGGAAGTATGGTGCAGGCGATAAAATGTATGAAGACGGTTACACCTCCAATACCGGTGTAAATACGCAGGCAGGTGATCCGTCAGATACAGAAAACTATGGTCTGCCAAGATACATGGGCGGCAGTAATACAAAGGTTTATTACTATGGTATCCAGGCTGCCGATTCTGCAAAGAAATATCTTGCCAACCTCACAAACGAAGACGGTTCAAGAAAGTATTCCGATGAATTGATTAATTCGCTGTCAGGCTATATTGAAAAAGATCTGGCAGATAACGGTAAGGTTGATAAAAACGGAAAGGATAAATTTATCGACGTAGAAACGGGAAATAATGCAGGTATTGAAAAGGCAGATATTACCAATGCTTATGCGACACGTTCCAGCCTGTTAATTATGAGAAATGTCAGCAACGTTTATGTAGGTGACATTACCGTTGAAAATCCGGCAAACCACTCTGTTAATATTCTGGATTCCAGAAATATTTCAACAGAGAATGTCAAGGTATTCTCTTATGACGGTAACAACGGTGACGGACTTGGATTTGGCTGTTCACAGAATGTCATCTGCTGGAATAACTTTACAGATACAGGTGATGATAACTTAGGTTTCGGTGCATCTGTTGGTGAAGGCGCAAGAGACTGTGATATTCAGACTAATTCAGAAATCTGGATGTTTAACAACTTCCTTCGTGAAGGCCACGGTGGTCTGGCAGCAGGTTCACACACAGGAAACGGTATTCAGGACGTATTATTTGAAGATACCGTCATGAACCACATTGATATGGCATTCCGTTTCAAATCTGCACCGACGAACGGTGGTTTTATTGCCAACATTACAATGCGTGACTGCGCGGTTGCAGATACACAGCAGGCATGGGTGCTCACAACAAGCTACAGTGACCCAAACAGTGCATCTACAACAGAATTTGCAGAAATCGGAAAATTCTACAACTTTGCATCGTACAATGTGTCCGTATACGGCGTACAGTATAATACCGTACAGGTACTTGCAGATGTTGATCCGGTCAGCAATCCACAGAAACCATGGCATACACACAGCCACTTATACTTCCAGGATATTACCTTTGGTAATGTCGGAACAAACGGCGGCTTTAAGAATAAGAACGGCTGGGAATCATTAATCGGCTGTGAAAATTCAGTATTCTATAACTTTAAGACCGTATCTTATGCAAAGAAGGCAGTAGATAAAAAGACAGATAAGACATGGAATAATATGCAGTATTGCAAAGATATTGTATTCCAGGGTACAACATGGGATTCAGTAAACAACTGCACAGATAAGATGCAGAACATGATGTCAGGTATTACAGTAAAGGATTCAACCGTAAAAGCAGAAGCTGTTCCTGTTGTTACAGCGCCGGATTCAGGTTCTACAGGTGGAGAAGGTGAAGAAACAACCGTTAAGGCAGAATGGGATGCAGCGGCAATTGCAGCAGCTACAACAACTGCCAACGGACTGACAGCACATGCAGATGCCAATGATGCAAACGGCGGCTGGAAGACTGCAACAGTAACAGAAGCCGATACAACAGGTGAAGGTGCTGTATGGCAGGTCGGAACAGAATATGTTGCAGCCGGTAAGACGAAGGCAATGGATTCAGACGGTAAAACACAGTCTAAGGGAACAATTCCGGTATCAGGATGCTTCCTTACATATGAAGCTGCAGAAGACGGCGTATTAAGCATTGACCAGAAGACGCTTGCAACCAAGAGATTTTATGTAGTGGATTCAGATGGTAAAGTTGTTGTAGACTATCAGAATACCAATGAAAAGGATACAGCAGCAAAATATGAAACATTAACTGCACAGGTACAGGCTGGAAAGACCTATTACATTTATGCAAACGGCGCAACAGCAAATATTTTAAAGATTACATTTGCTACAAAGACAGCCGGTACAGCAGCGCAGACAGCAGTACAGGCACAGACCGCCAAGGCTTCTGACGGACGTCAGGTAAAGCTTTCATGGAATGCGGTTGAGAATGGAGCAGAAGAAGTATTCTACGGTGTAGATACTTATGTAGATGGTGAAAAGGTTGATATTACAGATGGTATTACAGGAACAGAAACCATTATGGACAGATTATCATCCGGTGTAACTTATACATTTAAAGTATATGTGAGTGAAAAAGGTGACAATGCAAACAGCATGAGTGTTACAGGACAGAATAAAACATTACTCGGCGAAGTAACTGTTACTGTAGACGGTGAAAAAGATACAGCAGATATTGAAGCACCGGAAAATGTGACATCAGAACTTGCAAGTGCAGTTTATACACATGCACAGGGAACATGGACAGCAATCAGTTCAAGTGATGCAAGAATCAGAGGTTATAAGATTTATGCAAACGGAAAGCTTGTCAATACAGTTTATAACTATCAGATTCCGAAATTTGCAACGGCAGAAACCGTATCAAAGCAGATTGGCAGACTGACACCGGGTACAGAAAATACAGTTGAAATCGTTGCATTTACAGATGCAGGGGTTGAATACAAGTACCCACAGGCACAGATTACAACACTTGGCAGCTATGATTACAAAGCACCGGTATTTGCAGAAAATGCAAAAGTAACGGCAGAAGTAAAGGATAACGATGTTGTTCTTACATGGGCAGCAGCAACAGATGATACCGCAGTCGGCGGATACCGTGTATATGTTGACGGAACACCGGTTGTACCGGAAGGTAAGGACTTCAATCCGGTAAACGGCGATTATACAACGGCTGAAACAACTTATACAGTAACAGGTCTTGATTTAACAAAAGACCATACATTTACAATTCAGGCAGGCGATACATGGTGGAAAGCCGCACAGACTATGGGAACATATGATAAGATGGCAGGCTTTAACTGGACCGTAGAGGGCATCAGCACAACACTGAGTGCCAGATATGAGTCGGATTCTGCTGTAACAGATGCTTCCGGTGCAAATATAGCGGTTGCTGTAAAAGCAGATGCAGGTGTAATTCCATCAGGAAGCCAGTTGAAAGTAACAGCAGTGGGAGAAGGAAATGCATATGACGCAGTAAAGAAATCTTTCGACAATAAGAAGTTCTCACTGCTGGATATCAGACTGCTGGATACAGAAGGAAATGTCATTCAGCCGGATGGAACAGTTACAGTTACGATTTCAGTTCCAAATGGTTATGACTCTGCGAAAACAAAAGTATTCTATGTTGCAGAGGATGGAAGCATGGAAGATGTAAATGCAGTTTATGCAGATGGTAAAATGACATTTACAGTGGCTCATTTTAGCAATTATGTAATTGTGGATGAAACAGTAGTCAAGGATAACGACAATTCAAACACCGGTGATGACAACCAGAATAATGGTGGACAGAATAACGGAAACCAGAACGGTGGCAATCAGAACAATGGTGGACAGAATAACGGAAACCAGAATGGTGGCAATCAGAACAACGGTGGACAGAATAACGGAAACCAGAGCGGTGATAACCAGAATAATGGTGGACAGAATAACGCAGACCAGAACAGCAATAATCAGAATAACAGCCAGAATGGCGGAGCAGTATCAGATCATACAGATACAGGCGTAAAGACAGGAGATTCTTTTGCAATGTGGTTCTATGTAATTCTGATGGCAGCTGCAGCAGGTTTTGCAGGATGCCTTGTTATGAAGAAAAAGAAACTTGAAAAATAAAGAGCAGAAAATTGTATAATTAAAAGGCAGGGACACCGCATAGCTTGTGTTCCTGCCTTTTGCTGTATGATGTTAAAACTTATAGCTGTGGGCTTTGCCCCGGTAGCATTATAAAGCGGTTGTATAAATGGTAGCCATGTCTTCAACAGACAGGTGTTTTACTTTTCCGGCATTGTGGTGGGTGGAAATGTCACATTTTTCAGCCATAGTGCGAATCTGCTCCGGTGTCGGGGTAACGCCGAGTTCGGATAATGAAACCGGCATGTCAATGGAGTGATAAAAGTCTTCCATGGCTTCTATGCCTTTTAAAGCGGTTTCCGTATCATCTGCACCGGCGGTTACGCCTAAGACATGTGTGGCAAACTGCGCAAAGCGGGCAGGACGGGCATCCAGTACAAATCTTGCCCAGCTGCCCCACAAAGCGGCGAGTCCGGCACCGTGTGCCACGTCAAACAGACCGCCGACTTCATGCTCCATTTTATGGGTTGCCCAGTCACCGCCGTCCGTGCCGCAGCCGGTCAGTCCGTTGTGGGAAAGACTGCCGGCCCACATGACTTCTGCACGCGCATCATAATTATCAGGTTCGTCTTTTAAAATCTTTGCATTTTTCATAACGGTGCGCATTAAAGATTCACTGATACCGTCTGTCAGTTCCATATTGTCACACTGGTTAAAATAGCGTTCCATGGTGTGCATTAAAATGTCAACACAGCCACTTGCCGTCTGATATGGCGGGAGTGTCATGGTCAGCTCCGGATTCATAACGGCAAAGCGGGCACGGCTGAAATTACTGCTGTAGCCGCGTTTAATCTGACCGTCTTCTTTGGTGATAACAGAAGAACCGCTCATTTCACTTCCGGCAGCAGCAATGGTAAGCACTGCGCCGATTGGAAGACAGCCTTCTGCCTGACGTTTAAAATCATAAAAATCCCAGACATCGCCGCCGTTGTAGACACCGTAACCGATGGCTTTCGCAGAGTCAATGACACTGCCGCCGCCGACAGCAAGAATAAAATCTACATTTTCTTTTTTACAGAGTTCAATACCTTCATAAACAAGGGAAAGGCGCGGATTTGGCACAACGCCGCCCAGTTCTACGTAAGAAACCGCTGCTTCGTCAAGGGATGTCTTAATGCGGTCGAGCAGACCGGAGCGGACAACACTGCCGCTTCCGTAGTGAATTAAAACCTTTTTGCAGTGCTGTTCTTTAACCAGCGCACCGGTCTGATTTTCAGTGCCTTTGCCGAAAACAACCTTTGTCGGTGTATAATAAGTAAAATTTTCCATAGATAACTGCCTCCAAATATTTTAAAATAAGTATGTATTTATAAAAAATACATGACAGATGAGAATGATTTCAGTATTATTATAGAGAAAGATTTTTTAAATTTCAAGAATGGAGCAATGTGAAGCACCCTTAAATTTAAGGCGCTTCACATGGCATTTTGTGCTGCGGGCATCACAAAATGCTTTTATCGCAGAACTGAATGAATTCAGATGAGAAATCGCCCGTGCGAATTGCTCATCGCTGGATTGCGATAAAAGGGCGCAAGAAAAGGAGAAGAATATGACAACAATTCAGACGATTGCTGCAACGACGGAATGTAATGATGTAATTCCTGAGCAGATGAATACAGAACTGACAATTTTAAGCGGCAAGTTTGCCGGTACGTGCTATGCAAAGGAAGGGTACCAGACGATTCGTACCCAGCCGGTGGAACGTGCGGTAAAGAGAGCAGAAGGCACGGCGGAACGCGGACATCATTCGGTATTCCAGCACTGCATGGTGACAATGGAAATCCAATGTCCGAAAATCATTGCCATGTTGTTAAATTCTATCGGTGTATCCAATACATCAGAAAAAAGTGCAAGATACACCAAAATGCAGCCGCAGACCGAAAAAGAACGGGAGTTCTATGAAAAGTGGCATACACTGGTATTAGAACGGATTTGTGAGGTGTATCCGGGAAAATTTGATGAAAAGGAAGTGGACAAGCTTGCCTATGAAAATGCAAGATACATGATTTCTGTTTTTTGTCCGACTGCAATGGTCTATTCCCTGCCGTTTCGTAACATTTTCTATGTGCTGGACTGGACAGAGCAGATGAAGAAAAATCTGGAGAAATTATCCGGCGGCTTTAATAAAAGACTGCATGACGAACTGGAATCCTTAGAGGAGCAGTTACTTTTAGTTGTCGGCGGAAAACAGAATTTCCATGACAATAAAAATGAAGCCTTCCGCTTTATGCCGGTACAGGCTTACGGGGAGGACGATAACGACAACCGCGAATATTTCGGCGATGTCTATACGGCAAAATTTCTCGCTTCCTTTGCACAGGTAGCACAGGAACAGCGCCATAGAACCCTGCGCGTAAAGCTTCATTTCAGCGGGGAGGATGCAGAAGAATACGGTTTTTACGTGCCGGAAATCCTTCGGGGAACACCGTTAGAGGAACAGTGGCTTTCGGATATGCGAAGCATTAAGGAAATTTATCCGCAGGGAACACTTGTATCCGTTACGGAACAGGGCTTGTTTGAAGATTTTGTATTAAAAAGCAAAGAGAGAATGTGCGGCAGGGCGCAGCTTGAAATTATGCGCATTACAGAACAGCTCACACAGAAATTTGTTGAGAATGCAGATAATCTGTCCACTGCCAATAAGAAACGTTTAAAAGACACCACAGAAAGCGGGAAGCCGTGCGCCCGCTGTGGATTTGCGGACTTTACCTGTACGGAAGGCTGTAAATGGGGCAAAAACGGCGCTTTAACACGCACAATTTAGGAATACAAAAATATAGAATAGAAAGCTGTCAGATACAGAAATGTATATTATCTGCTTTTTGCATAAAATAAGCCGAAGTCAAGTGACAACGGTGAGGCGTTTTTATGCAAAAAGCAGATGTGCCAAACATTTTGCCTGACAGCTTTTTTGTATATTTTTTTAAGAATCCGCCATACTGAAATTGTGATGTTAAAATGGAGGAGCTTTATGAAAAGAAAATTTGGTATGGCGGATAAGCTTGGGTATATGTTTGGCGATTTTGGCAATGACTTTGCATTTATATTATCGTCTATGTTTTTGTTAAAATTTTATACGGATGTGATGGGCGTATCGGCGGCAGTCGTTGGTACGATGATGATGGCAGCGCGGCTGCTTGATGCGTTCACGGATGTGACGATGGGGCAGATTGCGGATAGAAGCCGCGGAAATAAAAAAGGCAAATTTGCACCGTGGCTATTAAGAATGTGCGGACCGGTGGCAGTATCTTCATTTTTAATGTATGCTTCGTGGTTTGCAGAAATGCCGATGACATTTAAGATTATCTGGATGTTTTTTACGTATCTGCTCTGGGGCAGTGTGTTTTATACGGCAATTAATATTCCATATGGTTCGATGGCATCGGCAATTTCGGCAGAGCCAAAAGACAGAACGGCGCTATCGAACTGGAGGACAATCGGCGCTACGCTTGCGGCAACGGTTATTGGTGTTGTACTGCCGTTAGTGGTTTATTACACCGATGAAAACGGGAATGCCGTGCTTTCCGGTACGCGTATGAGCATTGCAGCATTCTGGTGTTCTGTAGGTTCAGTTATCTGTTATCTGTTGTGTTATTTTATGGTAACGGAGCGCGTAAAAGCAGAAACAACAAAGCAGAAATTCTCATTTATGGGACTGATTGGCAGTCTGATTCAGAATCGTGCGCTCATCGGAATTGTGGTAAGTGCATTGCTGTTACTGCTTTCCCAGTTGTCGTTATCCAATATGGGTGCATACATTTATCCGAATTATTTCGGTGATGTCAAAGGACTTTCGCTGGCTTCACTGATCGGAACGGCGGTCACGCTGGTGCTGTCTGCCTTTACGGTGCGGCTGGCTGAGCGGGTCGGGAAAAGGGAAATGTCGGCGGCCGGATCGCTTATCGGTGCGGCGGCATTGATAGCGGTATATTTTGTGCATACAAGAAATGTGTATGTGTGGCTTATTTTTTACGGCATTTCCTATATCGGACTGGCAATGTTTAATCTCGTGTGCTGGGCGATGATTACAGATGTGATTGATGATACACAGGTGCGTACCGGACAGCGCCCGGACGGAACAATATATGCGGTGTATTCCTTTGCAAGAAAGTTAGGACAGGCGGCATCATCCGGGCTTGTCGGTGTTTTGCTGTCAGTGATTGGCTATAGTACGGCAACGGCATATGACGAAAAGGTTGTAAACGGCATTTATACGATTACGTGTATTGTACCGGCAGCAGGATTTGTTTTACTTGCACTGTCCTTATGGTTTTTATATCCGCTTGGAAAGACTAAGGTGGAAGAGAATGCACGAATTTTAAAAGAACGAAGAGACAGAAGCGGAATGTAAGGGACGGGCAGTCCGTTGTTTTGGTATAAAAACAGGAACAATTGCTGATATTATTTACTTTTACACGGTAATGTGGTACAAGCAGAATTACTTAAATAGTGTGACCGGATTAAAATTGAAAATTAAAATACGAAAGGTAGGAGAAGGTTATGGAAAGAGTACACAAGGCGAATCTGCTAGTGATTCTGGCATGTGTCCTGACAATGTCTGTTACAACGGTCATGTCATATGGAATGTCAACGCGGACAATCAAAGGATGCGGTGTGTTATGGGCAACGCTGATTATTGTAATGATTGTCCAGTTTTTACAGGTCAGTGATTTTGTCAAGGCAATGGTAATTGTTTTATGCCCGTCTTATGCAGTATTAATTTATTCAGGCTTGGTGAATGGCAACAGTATTGCATTTCTGGCAAATTTCATCACATTATGTATGGCAGTCCGGTATTTTGATAAGAAAATTATCAAGTATTATGCGATTCCGTTTACGGCGACATGTGTTGTATGTCTGTTTATTAATGTTAAGATTATTGATCAGGCATTTGTTGGTGCAATTTCAAAAATTTGTTTATTTGCAATAAGTGCAGTGCTTTTATATCTTGGGACGAAATTTGGGGAGAAAAAGACAAGGCAGGCAGAAGCGGCACTCTGCCAGGTGCAGGAAAATACAGCAGTTGCCAACCGGATTGCTTTTAATCTGAACAGGGAAATTGTTGAATGTGGCACACAGGTAGAAGAAGTGACTTCCCATGCACAGTCTGTTAAGACCTCCGCAGAGCAGATGGAACAGGTTGTGGATGAATCCAGCCGTGCGATTCAGACAGTTAGTGAGAAACTCAATACAGCCAAAGAACAGATTGATAAAAATTATGACTATGCACAGCAGCTGGAGCAGAGCTTTGCAGAAGTGACACAGGCAGTCAATGACGGTAATAAAGAAGCAAAGACAGTTCAGAAATCTATGCTTGAAATGTCTGAAACGGTCGGTCAGGCAAGTGATGCCACGGCAGGGTTGTTAGAACAGATGAATACGATTACAGGCATTTTAAATGATATTAATGCAATTGCGGGACAGACAAATCTTCTGTCTTTAAATGCTTCAATCGAAGCCGCAAGAGCCGGTGAACATGGAAAAGGATTTGCGGTGGTTGCAGACCAGATCCGTGTTCTTTCAGAAGACAGCCGGAAATCGGCAGACAGTATCAAAGAAATTATTCTGACACTGACAGAAACCGTCAATGGTGTGGTAGACAAGATTTCAGCAGGTGCTGATGCGGCAAAGAACAGTTCCGTACAGATTGAAGATTTAATCGGTAAGCTCGATACGGTTAACAACTCCGCAGAATCTGCAACAGTGGTTGTCAAAGAAGAATACGATGTTATCGGCGAGGTCAAAAGACAGTTTGACGATATTCAGGAAGAACTGGATACCGTAGCTGCAACTTCAGAAGAAAATGCTTCAATGGTTGCGGAAATCGGCAATAATATTGTCAATCAGACAGATTATGTCATGAAGCTTTCAGATTCAATTGGCAGTTTAAAGGAGTCTTCTAAGAAGCTGGAAGAACATTTTAATGAATAAAAATACAGATTTAGTAAATTATCTGGCGCAAAAGTATAGACAGAATAAACAGTTCTGTATAGATGAAAGCCGCAGGGGCATATGCTTCTGCGGCTTTTGGTATTTCAGCTATCTTTATGCGGTCTTTAATCGCCATGTTGACAGAACCGCTGGTTGCGTGGAAGAATGAGCCGTGTGGCAGGGAGTCGATGACGGTTGCACCGCTGTGAATCAGCGCACCGGCAAGAATACCCGATGTCAGGATTCGTAAAACGGAAGACATCATACCCTGTGCGCCGCTGATCATCGTATTAACAGTGCCGGTCAGTCCGCCGCCGCCGATGAATCCGCCGATTAACGCACCGAGAATAAGACTATATGCAGGGTGGACTTTTTTAATAATTAAAATAATTGCAATCACGAGTCCAATCAAAGCTCCAATTTTTCTCTATAATGATGAAAATGTCCGTATTGTGCGGAATACCTGCTCTGCGGTGTCCGCCATATTCTGACGGGCGTTGACAGGATTCATGGCATCTTCTAAAGAAACAACATTTCTTAAAACCGGGAAAAAGGCATCAATGCCCTCGCGGTTGCAGGCAGTGGCATCTTTTGTGACACAGCCTGAGAACGCAAGTACCGGTTTGTCAAACTGCTTGGCAATCTTTGCGACACCAATCGGGGCTTTTCCCATAACCGTCTGACCGTCTAACCGGCCTTCTCCGGTTACGACAATATCTGCATCTTTGATATAATCACTTAACCGGGTTTCTTCAAGAACAATCTTAATCCCGGATTCAAGCGTGCCGTTTAAAAAGGTCATAAAGGCAAAACCGAGACCGCCTGCTGCACCGCTTCCTGCCGCTTTCGGATTGGCGTGCGGGAAAATTTCCCGTGCCAGTGTGGCATAGTAAGCCAGCCATTTATCCATTTGCAGAATCATGGCCGGCGTAGCGCCTTTCTGCGGACCGAAAATAGCACTGCAACCCTGTTCTCCGCACAGAGTATTGGTTACATCACAGGCAATACGGAACGTACAGTCTTTTAATTCCGGCAGGACATTGTCGGTGGTAATTTTATCAAGGACTTCAAGACCCATAGCGCCGAAAGGAACCGGATTGCCGTTTTTGTCAAGCAGTCCGAAACCGAGGGCCTGTAACATACCGGCACCGCCGTCATTGGTGGCACTGCCGCCGATACCCACAATAAAGTGGCGGCAGCCTTTTGTAATCGCATCGCGGATGACTTCGCCGACACCGTAGGTCGTTGTATAGAGCGGGTTGCGCTCCGTGTCGGGAACAAGTGTAATACCGGCAGCACCGGACATTTCAATAATGGCAGTCCTAGTGCTGTCAACAATGCCGTACTGGCAGGATACCGGCTTGCCGAGCGGTCCGGTGACGGTAACGGTTGTAAGCTGTCCGGCACAGCCGAGTGTCAGTGCTTCAACCGTTCCCTCGCCGCCGTCTGCGAGCGGACGGACTTCAATCTGCGCATCGGGATAGACGCGCCGGATACCTTCTGCGGCGCTGTTTCCCGCTTCAAAGGAAGATAAGCTTCCTTTAAAAGAATCAATTGCAATTACTGCTTTCATAAAATCAACCTCACAATCTTTCAACTTATTTATCATTTGGTTTGGAATCATCTGTTCATAGTGTTTTGTATCACGCGTGTTTTTGATGATGTTATTATAACATGGAAATTGTCAGTAGAGAAGCAGCACAGCAGATTGTCGATACGGTAAAAGATGTGTGCAGCCAGAATATTAATTTTATTGACGAAAAAGGCTTATCAGAGGATGCGCTGTGCCGGGTGGTCATTGTACGGCTGAATGTGCGTTACAACCCGAATAATTTGTTTATGATACAGTCGGCGATTACACAGGCATTGCGCAGCTGACCGGGTATAATCCGCGTAAATTCAGCGATGCCGTCGTCTTATACAGTGCTGTGCGGCTGGAAGATATCCCGGAATCATAAAAACGATGGACAAGTAATTAAGAAAATTTCTCAAAAAGTTCTTGACTTCTAATGAGCGTTAGCATATACTAACGAAAGTAGGAAAGAACTATCAAAAGTTATTTATGATACACAAGAAAGGAGCTGCAATGATGCCGTTATCAATGGTTAAAGCGGGGGAAACAAATATTATCAGAAAGATTGGCGGAAAGGAAGAAGTCCGCAAGTTTTTGGAAAATCTTGGATTTGTGACCGGTGGGGAAGTTACTGTAGTATCTGAGATAAATGGCAATATGATAGTCAATGTAAAAGATTCCAGAGTTGCAATCGGTAAGGACATGGCAAACAAAATTATGGTTTAGTCATGCTTATATAGAAAACATTTCATGAGGAAAGAAGGAACAGAGTTATGAAAACGCTGAAGGAAACAGCTTGCGGCCAGACGGTGAAGGTAAAAAGACTTCACGGTGAAGGCCCTGTAAAAAGACGGATTATGGATATGGGCATTACAAAAGGTGTCGATGTGTATGTACGCAAGGTTGCACCTTTAGGAGATCCTGTAGAAGTAACAGTAAGAGGATATGAGCTATCGTTAAGAAAAGCCGATGCGGAAATGATTGAAGTGGAAGCATAATTTTCTTGCGGGGTGATAGACAGAAATTTTTTTTACATAGGGGTTAGAAAACGCTAACAAAAATAAGTTATATGAAAGGAAGCATTGAAATGTCGATTAAAATTGCACTTGCAGGTAACCCAAACTGCGGTAAGACGACACTGTTTAATGCACTGACCGGTTCGAATCAGTTCGTAGGTAACTGGCCTGGTGTTACAGTAGAGAAAAAAGAAGGAAAACTAAAGGGACACAGCGATGTAACCATCATGGATTTACCGGGTATTTACTCATTATCTCCATACACACTGGAAGAAGTTGTGGCAAGAAATTATCTGGTTGGGGAAAGACCGGATGCCATCTTAAATATCGTAGATGGTACGAATATTGAAAGAAATCTGTATCTTTCCACACAGTTAATGGAACTGGGAATCCCGGTCATCATGGCTGTCAACATGATGGATATTCTTGAAAAGAACGGGGATAAGATTCATTTAGATAAGCTTTCAGAAAAGCTTGGCTGCCCGGTTGTAGCAATTTCAGCGTTAAAGGGAACAGGCATTAAGGAAGCAGCAGACAAAGCTGTTGATTTAGCAAAGAAAGCAGCAACTGTAACAATTGCACATTCATTTGCAGACAGCGTAGAAGCAGCGATTTCAGCAGTGGAAGCAAAAATCGGAAGCGATGTGGCAGACGAACAGAAGCGTTTCTTTGCCATTAAGTTAATCGAAAAAGATGATAAGATTAAAGATATGATGAAGTCCGTACCGGATGTATCCGCAGAGGTACAGAAGTTAGAGGATGAATTTGATGATGATACAGAAAGTATCATTACTAATGAAAGATACCAGTACATTTCATCCATCATTCATGACTGCTGTACAAAGAGCAAGAAATCAGAAGGCGGCTCTGTATCCGATAAGATTGATAAGGTTGTAACAAACAGATGGGCAGCCCTTCCAATCTTTGCAGCGGTAATGTTCCTTGTTTACTATATTTCTGTAACAACAGTCGGTTCATGGGCTACAGACTGGGCAAATGACGGTGTGTTCGGCGATGGCTGGCATTTATTCGGAATCGGTACATCTGCTTACAACGATGCAGCTGATGAATATGCTCCATATGATGCTGAAATTAAGGGCTTCTTAGAAGCAGCAGAAGAAAAAGCACCGGATGTCACAAAAGAATTTACAGAAGTTTATGATGACGAAGATGCGCAGGAAGCAGATGTCGATGCAGCAATCAAGGCATTTACATCAAACAGTGCAATCAAATCTCTTACAACAGAGGTTAACATTGCAGGAGAAGACGAGGACGAAGAACTCGTAAATGTGAATGTAGCAACATTTGAAACAGCTTTGGAGCAGGAAGAACCGGACCCGGCTGACTATGGTGTATGGGTACCTGGTATTCCGGTATTAATCGGTAACGGACTGGATGCAATCGGCTGTGCTGACTGGCTTTCAGGATTAATCCTTGACGGTATTGTAGCCGGTGTCGGTGCGGTATTAGGTTTCGTACCACAGATGCTTGTATTATTTATTTTCCTTGCATTTCTGGAATCATGCGGCTATATGGCACGTGTTGCCTTTATCATGGATAGAATTTTCCGTAAGTTTGGTCTTTCAGGAAAGTCCTTCATTCCAATGTTAATCGGCAGCGGCTGCGGTGTTCCGGGTGTCATGGCTTCAAGAACTATTGAAAACGACAGAGACCGTAAGATGACCATTATGACAACAACATTTATTCCTTGCGGTGCAAAGCTTCCAATCATTGCTTTAATCGCAGGTGCGTTCTTTGACAATGCAGGCTGGGTAGCATGGAGCGCATACTTTGTAGGTATTGCCGCAATCATCTGCTCAGGTATCATTTTAAAGAAGACAAAGATGTTTGCAGGAGAACCGGCACCATTCGTTATGGAATTACCGGCATATCATATGCCGACTGTTGAAAATGTACTGCGCAGCATGTGGGAAAGAGGCTGGTCATTCATCAAGAAGGCAGGTACAATTATTCTTCTTTCAACAATCGTGTTATGGTTCTTAATGAACTTTGGATGGGCAGACGGCTCATTCGGTATGCTTGAAGCTGAACAGCTTGACAGCAGTATCCTTGCAGCAATCGGTAGTGTTATTGCACCAATCTTTGCACCACTTGGATGGGGCAACTGGAAGATGGCAGTAGCAGCTATTACAGGTCTGATTGCAAAGGAAAATGTAGTAGCAACATTTGGTATCCTCTTTGGTTTTGCAGAAGTTGCAGAAGACGGTGCAGAAATCTGGGGACAGCTCGGTGCAAGTATCGTACCGATTGCCGCTTACGGTTTCTTAGTATTCAATCTTCTTTGTGCTCCTTGCTTCGCAGCGATGGGTGCGATTAAGAGAGAAATGAACAACACAAAGTGGTTCTGGTTTGCAATCGGATATCAGACAGTTCTTGCATATATTGTAGCATTCTGTATCTATCAGATTGGTTCTGTATTTACGGGAAATATCCACGTAGTTGGATTTGTCATCGCACTTCTTTTTGTAGCCGGTTTTATCTATCTGTTAGTAAGACCTTACAAGGAAAGCGATACATTAAAAGTCGATATGAAAAAGAAAGCATTTGCAAAATAATGTATGAATAGGGAAAAGGGTCTGTATCAACAATCTGCTGATGCAGACCCTTTTTGTCAAATGGAAAAATTTATATTTGTATTAGAAAGGATTGGTGTATTATGGGAACAGTTATTGTTGGAATCATTGTACTTGCAATCGCAGGCGGTGCGGCATACAGCCTGCATCGTGATAAGAAAAACGGAAAGTCGCAGTGCGGCGGGGATTGCAGCCGTTGTGGCGGACACTGTCATTAGAGATTTTGCGAAAAACCGCAGCAGAAATGAGGTATGAATGAGAAAATTAGTAAATGGAATCTGTATTTGTCTGGGATTTTTATCCTTTGCCATCGGCATTGTAGGCGCAGTACTCCCGGTACTGCCCACAACGCCGTTTTTAATTCTTTCGGCAGCGCTGTTTGCAAAAAGCTCTGAACGCTTTCACACATGGCTGCTGTCTACAAAGCTGTATCAGCGGTATATCAGCGATGCAGTCCACAAAAAACAAATGACAAAAAAAGCAAAAAGAAATATGCTTGTGACACTTGGCATTATATTTACCATTGGTATTATTTTTTCACCCGTATTTGCCAAAGTGATTATTCTGATTGTGGCAGCGGGACATTTTTATTACTTCCTGTGCCGTATTAAAACAGTAGAAGAACAGGAAAACATGGAGCTTGAAAATGAGTACGAATAAAATAGATGTGGAAAAGAAGCGGGCAGAAGAAAAAAAGCTTTTGTCCGTTATGATAGGAATATACTGCCGTGGTAATCACAGCGGCAATGATGGGAATAAAAAAGAATTGTGCGATTCCTGCAAAAAACTGGAGGAATATGCGCTTTTCAGGACAGAAAAATGCCCATTTATGGAAACAAAGACTTTTTGCAGTGCCTGTAAGGTTCACTGTTATGCAAAAGAACAGCGGGAACAGATTCGTGCAGTCATGCGTTATGCAGGACCGCGGATGATATTTTCTCACCCGGTACTTGCATTAAAGCACATACGGACGACCATAAAAGAAAAGAGGAAAAAGAAAAATGTTTCATAAACGGCTCATGCAGGAATTTCGTGATAACATGAAATACGTTGCGGGCATGGTTGCAACACAGTGGATCATGCTGATTGCAAATGTGTTTTTTATGTATACACTTGCTGGGTTTATCAGCAGTGCGGCAGACGGCACGGCAAAGACAGCAGATTTACAGAAGATTTTTATTGTGCTGGCATGTGTTATCGCAGTGCGTGCGGTAAGCACCTATGTCAACAGCAGACTTTCATTTGCGGCTTCCTGCAATGTAAAATCCAGAATCCGTAAAATGGTCTATGAAAAACTTATGCGTTTTTCGGGTTCATACAGAGAACATCTCTCCAGTGCGGAAGCGGTACAGATTAGTACGGAGGGCGTAGAACAGTTAGAGATTTATTTCGGGAAATATGTGCCGCAGTTTTTCTACAGTATGTTAGCGCCGCTGACACTTTTTGTCATTGTCGGCATGATGAACTGGACGGTTGCGGTGGTTTTATTAATCTGTGTACCGCTGATACCGGTATCCATTATTGCCGTGCAGAAATTTGCAAAGAAAATGCTGGCAAAATACTGGGGAACATACACAGAGCTTGGTGACTCCTTTTTGGAAAGCCTTCAGGGACTGACAACCTTAAAAATATACAGTGCCGATGAACGCTATGCGAAAAAAATGGATGAGGAAGCCGAAAAGTTCAGAAAAGTGACAATGCGTGTGCTGATTATGCAGTTGAATTCCATCAGTATCATGGATTTGGTGGCATACGGCGGTGCGGCACTCGGTATTGCACTCAGCCTTTTGAAATTAAAAAACGGTGCAGTTACACTGACGGAGTGTTTCTTTATCATTATGATTTCGGCAGAATTTTTCCTGCCGCTTCGTATGCTCGGTTCATTTTTCCATATTGCGATGAATGGCAATGCGGCGGCGGATAAGATTTTTAAACTACTCGATACCAAAGAACCGGAAGAAGGCAGTATTAAAGAAACACAAGGACAGACCATTTGTTTTGAAAATATCAGTTTTTCATATACACCGGAAAAACAGGTATTAAAAGAAGTCAGCTTTTCAACCAAAGAACGGGGGATAACGGCACTGGTCGGTACTTCCGGCTGTGGAAAAAGTACAATCACATCCCTGTTAATGAAGGAAAACAGACCGCAGTCCGGCGTGATTACCTTAGGCGGCGAAGTGTTGTCTGATTTTACGACAGAAGGGCTGATGAAAAAGATTACAAGAATCACGCATGACAGCTATATTTTTAAAGGCACGGTGCGCGAAAATCTGGCAATGGGCTGTGAAACGGCTTCCGAACCGGAAATGCGGGAAGCACTCGGACAGGTCGACCTGCTTGGCTTTGTTGAAGAAAACGGCGGACTGGATATGGAAATTCTGGAAAAGGGTGCGAATCTTTCCGGCGGACAGAAACAGCGTCTGGCACTGGCCCGCGCCTTACTGCATGACAGTCCGGTTTACATTTTTGATGAAGCCACTTCCAATGTCGATGTGGAAAGCGAAAATAAAATCATGGAAATTGTACAGGATCTGGCACGTGAAAAGTCTGTTATTCTGATTTCACACAGACTGGCAAATGTGACCGCAGCAGATAAAATTTTATATATGGAACAGGGAAAAATCGCAGAAAGCGGAACCCACGAACAGCTTATGGCACAGAATAAAGCCTATGCGGCGCTGTTTAACAAACAGCAGGAATTAGAGCATTTCAGAGAGGAGGCGGTATAAATGAAATCAAGAAGCGGTATACAGGTAATGGCAGGACTGATTGGCATGATCCGCCCACTGCTTTCAAAAATGTGCCTTGCGGTACTCATGGGCTGTGTGGGCAATCTGATGGCGACATTTATTACCGTCTTAGGTGCATACGGACTGACGACACTGCTTGGACTGACCGGCGGATTAAAGCTTTCGGTGATATTTACACTCCTTGCGGTATTTTCGGTACTGCGCGGTATCCTGCGGTATGCGGAGCAGGCAAGCAACCACTACATTGCATTTAAACTGCTTGCAGAAATCCGTCATCAGGTATTTGCGGCACTGCGAAAGCTCGCACCGGCAAAGTTAGACGGCAGTGACAAGGGAAATCTGATTTCCATTATCACAACCGATATCGAGTTACTTGAAGTATTTTATGCGCATACAATTTCTCCTATTGCGATAGCAATTATTACATCGCTGTTTATGAGCATTTTTATCGGACGGTTTGATGTGCGGCTCGGACTTCTTGCTTTTGTATTTTATGTTATCGTGGGTGCGGGTATCCCACTGGTAAACGGAAAACTCGGCAGTGCGCTGGGCGGACAGTACCGGAAGCAGTATGGCGGATTAAATACGGCGGTGCTTGACAATCTCTACGGCATGGAAGAAATTATCCAGTATCAGGCAAAGGAAAAACGTCTGAAAAATATTGAGGGCTACACCGATTCCCTTGAAAAGGTCAACAGCCGTTTAAAGAGCAACGAAGCGGTACAGCGGATTGTAACCGATGCCGTGATTTTACTTGCGGGAGCGTCTATGCTTGCAGTCAGTATGAACCTTTACTGGGACGGAACAGTGTCCTTTAATGCAGTGCTGATCTGTACGGTTGCAATGCTTGGTTCATTCGGACCGGTATCGGCATTATCCGCACTTTCAAACAATCTGACACAGACACTTGCAAGCGGAAACCGTGTATTAAATCTTTTAGAGGAAGAACCGGTCGTGGAAGATGTGACCGACGGTGCGGCTGCGGCAGACGGCGTGATTGCGGCAGAGCATCTCGACTTTACTTACAGCGAAACGGACGGCAGTACACGCCATGTCTTTTCGGATTTTTCGGCAGAATTTAAGCCGGACCGTATTTACGGTATTTTAGGAAAGAGCGGCTGTGGAAAGTCCACCCTGTTAAAGCTGATGATGCGTTTTTACGAAACAGACGGCGGTGCAATTACGTATGGCGGTAAAAATGTCAATGAAATCAATACGGAAGCACTGCGCAGACACATTTCCTATGTCACACAGGAAACGTTTTTATTTCAGGATACGATTGAAAATAATATCAAAGTGGCAAAGGCAGATGCGACAAGGGAGGAAGTGTGTGCGGCGGCGAAAAAGGCAGCGATTCACGAATTTATCGAATCCCTGCCAAACGGGTATGACACAAAGCTTTCAGAACTTGGCGATTCACTCTCCGGCGGGGAACGCCAGCGAATCGGCATTGCACGCGCGTTCTTACATGACTGTCCGGTCATCTTCTTAGACGAGCCAACCAGCAATATTGACAGTCTGAACGAAAGCATTATTTTAAAGAGTCTGTATACGGAAAAACAGGGAAAGCAGATTCTTTTGGTGTCCCACAGAAAGTCAACCATGGCGATTGCCGATACGGTTATCGAAATGAATTGACAAAAGCGGAAAACTGTTATAGAATTTATCCTATCGGATTACTAGGATAAAGGAGAATGAACAGATGCTCACGCAATTTTCAAGAACAGAACTTTTGCTTGGAAAAGAAGCAATGGAGCGGCTGGCACAGTCACGGGTTGCCGTGTTTGGTGTCGGAGGCGTAGGCGGTTATGTGGTCGAAGCACTTGTACGAAGTGGTGTCGGTGCATTTGACCTGATTGATGATGATAAAGTATGCCTGACGAATTTAAACAGACAGATTATAGCAACCAGAAAAACAGTCGGAAAATATAAGGCAGAAGTGATGGCAGAAAGAATCGCAGAGATTAATCCGCAGGCGGACGTAAGAATTCACAAGTGTTTTTTCCTGCCTGAAAATGCAGAGGAATTTCCGTTTGATGAATATGATTACATTGTCGATGCCGTGGATACGGTGACGGCAAAAATCGCGCTCGTAATGAAGGCACAGGAAATGCACATTCCGATTATCAGCAGCATGGGTGCGGGCAACAAGTTAGACGGCAGCCAGTTTAAAGTGGCAGATATTTATAAGACAAAGGTCTGTCCGCTGGCAAAAGTCATGCGCCGCGAGTTAAAAAAGCGTGGTGTAAAAAAGCTTAAAGTTGTCTATTCAGAAGAAAAACCGACAAGGCCGATTGAAGATATGTCCATCAGCTGCCGTACAAACTGTATCTGCCCGCCGGGGGCAAAACATAAATGTACAGAGCGCAGGGACATTCCGGGAAGTGTAGCATTTGTTCCGTCCGTTGCGGGACTGATTATTGCAGGCGAAGTTGTCAAAGACCTGTGTGCAGGCAGTGACAGGACAACATTTTCCGGAAAATGGGAACGAACCGGTTTTACATAAGACATACGGTAAAAAAAGTGCAGGAGAAATGCAGGAAAGAGAGGTGGCACGATGAAGCAGATTTTATGTTTTGGGGATTCAAATACGTATGGACTGGTTCCGGCGACAACAGACCGCTATGGCTGGGGTGTGCGCTGGACAAGCATTATAAATGAAAAACTGGGATTACAGGAATACCGTGTGATAGAGGAAGGACTTTGCGGCAGGACAACGGTATTTGACGACCCGTTCCGCGAAGGCAGACGGGGAACGCAGTTGTTTCCGACACTGCTTGAAACCCATCGTCTGCTGGACTGCATTGTGATTATGCTCGGCACAAATGACTGCAAGACAGTTTACGGCGCATCTGCCGGTGTGATAGCAAAAGGTGTTGAAAAACTGATAGAGCAGGCACAGCGGTTTGCAAAAGATACGCCCATTTTACTGATTTCACCGATTCATCTGGGAGAGGGTGTCTGGGAAAAAGGCTTTGATACGGAGTTTAATGAAAATTCTGTTGCCGTTTCAAAGGGACTGGCAGAGGAGTATCGTAAAGTCAGTGAAAAATACGGGCTGGCATTTTTAAATGCCGCGGATTACGCACAGCCGGGAGCCGCCGACAGAGAGCATCTGGACGAGGAAGGACATCAGCGGCTTGCAGAGGCGGTACTGCACGAAATAAAGAACATAATTGATAAAAAAAATCAATAAAAGTTATTAACAACTAACGCAAATAAGAGTATACTAACCCATAGAGGATTGAAAAAAATTATCAATAAGAGGGCTGGTATTTATGGAGAGTAATCAGAACAGTCTGGAACGCTATCAGCGGACACAGATGAGGAAAGAAAATATTATTGAAAAGCTGCGGGAGCGCGGCTGCCGGATTACAAAGCAGCGGCAGATTCTGCTGGATGTTATTTTAAAAGAGGAATGTTCCTGTTGTAAGGAGATTTATTACAAAGCAGCCCGGCGCGACAGTAAAATCGGAATGGCAACCGTTTACCGCATGATGAATATGCTTGAGGAAATCGGTGCTGTCAGCCGGCGCGGAACGTACAAGGTGTCGGGACTTCCGGCGCAGGACGGGGTATGTCTGGTGGAATTAGAAGATAACAGCACTATTACCGTGTCGATGGCAACGTGGAATCAGATTGTCCAGTGCGGGCTGGAAGCATGCGGCTATACACAGGGACAGAAGGTAAAAGGTGTAGTAGCCGGTCAGCCGGGTGACAGAGAGGAAGAAAAAAGATGGGAACAATTATAATTATTGCAGTACTGGTGGTACTTGTTTTATTTGCATTTCGCGGAAGCTTTGCACACTTTAAGGGCGAAGGCGGCTGCTGTGGCGGTGGAGGCAGTGAGCCAAAGCCAAAAAAGAAAAAGCTGGCTGGTGAAGTCATTGCTACCAAGATTATCAGTATTGAAGGCATGCACTGTGAAAACTGTAAAAATACCGTAGAAAAGTATATCAATCAGATTGATGGTGCATCGGCACAGGTGAATTTGAAAAAGAATATTGCGGTTGTGCAGTTGGACAGACCGGTTGAGGATACAGATTTAAGAACTGCCGTAGCAAGAGCCGGATTTACAGTTGCCGGCATTGAGCAGATGGAGGCTTGATGAATGAGATAATGATAAGATTTCTCAACAAGGCAAAAAGTAGTGGAAATTTTATCTTAACGGCATTAAAATAGCTGATAAACAAAAAACGGCAAAAACAGGAGGATTTTATTATGTTAAAGAACTTCAAGAAAATTGACACAAAGCACACAGGATTATTTGCAGCAGGCGTATTATTCGGTACTGCGGGAATTAAGATTTTAGCAAGTGAAGATGCAAGAAAACTGTATGCAAACTGCACAGCAGCCGTACTTCGTGCCAAGGAATGTGTCATGAAGACTGCTACAAACATTCAGGAACACGCAGAGGACATCTATGCAGAAGCACAGCAGATTAACGAAGACAGAGCCGCAAAGGAAGCTGTTATTGATGACGAATCAGATTTCGTAGAGGACACAGAAGAAGCAGCAGAAGCTGAGGATGCAGAATAGTTTTTAGAAGGCAATAAAAATGCCTGCGGAATGGAGAAAAGTATGAAGTTTGTCATCAAACATGAAATCCGCGGCAGACTGCATGTTCATCTGATACAAAAACGCATGACGTTTGAGGAAGCAGATACGCTGCAATACTATCTGAGTACAAACAAGTATATTACATCTGTAAAAGTATATCAGCGGACGTGTGATGTTGCGGTAACATATGTAGGCGGCCGCGCGGAAATTATTAAGGCATTCCAGCGGTTTGCGTACAGTAAAGTCGATGTGCCGGACGTTTTTATACAGAATTCCGGCAGGGAACTCAATCAGGAATACTGGGACAAGCTTGTCAACAAAGTGGTACTCCGCTGCGGAAGTAAGCTGTTTTTACCGTATCCGGTGCGTGCAGTGGCTGCCACGATAAAGTCTGTCCGTTATATCTGGGAAGGCATCAAGTGTCTGGCACACGGTAAAATCGAAGTGCCGGTACTGGACGGAACGGCAATCGGCGTGTCTATATTCCGCGGCGATTTCGACACAGCGGGTTCTGTGATGTTCCTGCTTGGAATCGGTGAGATTCTGGAAGAATGGACACATAAAAAGTCAGTGGGCGACCTTGCAAGAAGTATGTCTTTAAATATCGGCAAAGTATGGCTTGTCAGTGACGGACAGGAAGTTTTAGTACCGGCTGAAAATATTCAGGCAGGGGATAAAGTGGTTGTCCATATGGGCAATGTCATTCCATTTGACGGTATTGTAAGCAGTGGTGAAGCCATGGTCAATCAGGCGTCCCTTACAGGGGAATCCCTGCCGGTACGCAAGGCAGAACAGGCATCTGTTTATGCTGGAACGGTTGTTGAGGAAGGCGGGCTGACGATTCAGGTAAAACAGGTCAATGGTTCAAGCAAGTTTGAAAAGATTGTAACGATGATTGAAGAATCTGAGAAGTTAAAATCTTCACTCGAAAGCAAGGCAGAACACCTTGCCGACAGACTTGTGCCTTATACACTCGGCGGAACGGCACTCACTTATCTGTTTACAAGAAATGTGACAAAGGCGTTGTCTGTCTTAATGGTAGATTTTTCATGTGCGTTAAAGCTTGCTATGCCGATATCCGTATTGTCTGCAATCCGTGAGGCAAGTGTCTACGATATTACCGTTAAAGGCGGAAAATATCTGGAAGCAATGGCAGAAGCGGATACGATTGTCTTTGATAAGACCGGTACGCTTACCAAAGCACAGCCGACTGTTGTGGATGTAGTTTCCTTTAACGGAAAAACACCGGACGAGCTGCTCCGGATTGCGGCATGCCTTGAGGAGCATTTTCCGCATTCTATGGCAAAAGCAGTGGTTGATGCGGCACGTAAAAAGAATCTGGTACATGAAGAAATGCACTCTAAGGTGCAGTATATAGTCGCACATGGCATTTCTACAACCATTAATGATAAAAAGGCAGTGATTGGCAGCTATCACTTTGTTTTTGAAGATGAAAAGTGTATTATTCCGGCAGGAATGGAACAGCGCTTTGAAGAACTGCCGTCAGAATATTCACACCTCTATCTTGCGATTGAAGGCGTCTTAGAGGCTGTAATCTGCATTGAAGACCCACTGCGTGAAGAAGCCGCAGCCGTTGTCAATTCTTTGAAATGTGCAGGTATTTCAAAGGTTGTTATGATGACCGGCGACAGCGAGCGTACCGCAAGTGCGATTGCAAAGCGTGTCGGTGTGGATGAATATTATTCAGAAGTTCTGCCGGAGGATAAGGCTTCCTTTATAGAAAAGGAAAAGAAGGCAGGACGGAAGGTTGTCATGATTGGTGACGGTATCAACGATTCACCGGCATTGTCAGCAGCAGATGTAGGGATTGCAATCAGCGACGGTGCAGAGCTTGCAAGGGAGATTGCCGATGTAACGGTAGGTGCGGATAATCTGTACGAAATCGTGACATTAAAGGCAATCAGTAACGGACTGATGAAACGGATTCATAAGAACTACAGAACGATAGTAGGCTTTAATTCGGGTCTGATAGTGCTGGGCGTTGCAGGTGTGCTTGCGCCGACAACATCAGCAATGTTACATAATACATCAACGCTTTTAATCAGCTTAAAGAGCATGGAAAATGTGCTTTCATAAGAAAAAAGCGGTATTCCACCAGCATTTGGAATACCGCTTTTTTTGCGGTGCGCCTGTCTGACGCACCTTTATGGTAGCTGCACGTTATTATTGATAATCACACACATCAATCATCGATTCTAACAGTTCTTTTTCTTCAGGAATATGTTTTGTCATACGGGCGGCAGCTACGATTGGAAGCCATGAATGGACGTAGCGGCGGTCGGTATGGGTCTTTTTGCAGAAATCAACAAGATATTTTTCCGCAAAGCTTTCATCTACCAGCTTTAACATTAAATATGTGTTGGCAACATCGGCACTGGCATTGCCCTGTGTGGCATGAACCCAGTCAACGGCAGTGATAGCGGTAATCTTTCCGGCATCGTCCGTTTCAACAAGGATATTGTCCGGGAAGTAGTCGCCGTGGCAGAGCTTGTTGTGCTTTGGCAGCGATTCCAGTCGGGTAGACAGTTCATATTTAATGTTGGAATCCAGTTCCAGTTCATTAATCTGGCGCACCAGCTTATCCTTTAACTTTAACAGCAGTGGGTTGGAGCGCTTATTAAAAGCAATCTGATAATCTACCATGGCATGCACGTAGCTGTCAATATTTTCAGGGTGTTCCTTGATTAATTGTGTCAGTGTTACCCCTTTTGCATATTCACTGGTGATAACCCACTGACCGTCTTCTACGGAAACGCTTAAAATCTTTGGAATATCCAGCCCAGTGTCTTCAACACGGGCTGTATTTAACGCTTCATACAAAACATCGGTTTTGCTGTAGTCCGGGGCAAAAACCTTGCGGACTGTATTGCCGTCTTTGTAAACGGCTTTGGTATCTTTTTTAGAAATGCAGTTGTTCATATTCATATCCTTTCTGCCATACCGGCAAATATCATAATGTCACAAATCACAAATCAGCAGCAGATTTATTTACCGTAGTAAGCTTTTAAATACATTTCCTTGATTTCACGCATGAGCGGATAACGAGGATTTGCGCCGGTACACTGGTCATCAAAGGCCTGTTCTACCATGTCATCTAATGTATCTAAGAAATATTTTTCATCTACGCCGTAATCTTTAATTGTCTTTTTAATACCGACCTTTGCTTTTAATTCTTCGATAGCGGTAAGGAAGTTTTCAAATTTTTCATCGTCATTCTTGCCCTGAATACCAAGGAAGTTTGCACATTCTAAGTAACGCTCCTTGCAGTGCGGATATGCATACTGTGAAAATGTACCCATTTTTGCCGGTACTTCTGCGGCATTAAAGCGCATGACATCGGTAATTAAAATGGCATTGGCAATACCGTGCGGCAGGTGGTGGAAAGCACCCAGTTTATGTGCCATAGAGTGGCATACCCCTAAAAATGCATTGGCAAATGCCATACCAGCCATCGTAGATGCGGTTGCCATCTGTTCACGGGCTTTGGCATCATGCGGACCGTTTTCATAAGCCGCAGGCAGATAAGTGAAAATATTTTTCATTGCCTTTAAAGCAAGACCGTCTGTGTAGTCGGTTGCCATAATAGAAGCGTAAGCCTCCAGCGCATGTGTTAAGGCATCAATACCGGAAGCGGCAGTTAAGCCCTTTGGCTGATTCATCATCATGTCGGCATCAATAATTGCCATTTTAGGAAGCAGCTCATAGTCTGCAAGCGGATATTTGATACCGGAATCCTGGTCTGTAATAACGGCAAACGGTGTTACCTCGGAACCTGTACCGGAAGAAGTCGGAACAGCGATAAAATAAGCTTTTTCGCCCATTTTCGGGAAGGTGTAAATACGTTTGCGGATATCCATAAAGCGCATTGCCATATCCATGAAATCAGCTTCCGGATGTTCATACATTACCCACATAATCTTACCGGCATCCATAGCGGAACCGCCGCCGATAGCGATAATGCAGTCCGGCTCAAACAGACGCATGGCTTTTGCACCTTCTTGTGCGCAGGCAAGTGTCGGATCCGGGGCTACATCGTAAAATGTGGTATGCACAATACCCATTTCATCGAGTTTATCTGTGACACATTTTGTATAGCCGTTTTTATATAAGAACTGGTCGGTTACGATAAAGACGCGTTTCTTTCCCATAACCGTTTTTAATTCATTTAAAGCAACAGGCAGACAGCCCTTCTTAAAATACACCTTTTCAGGGGCACGGAACCAAAGCATATTTTCTCTCCTTTCAGCAACGGTTTTTACGTTAATCAGATGCTTTACACCGACATTTTCAGAAACAGAGTTGCCGCCCCATGATCCGCAGCCCAGTGTGAGGGAAGGTGTCATTTTAAAGTTGTAAAGATCACCGATTCCGCCGTGGGAAGAAGGGGTGTTGATTAATACACGGCAGGTCTTCATCGCTTCTGAGAATACGGCAACCTTTTCGCTTTCCGTTGCGGTATTAATATAAAGAGAAGAAGTATGACCATAGCCGCCGTCTGCGATTAAGTGGCTTGCCTTATCAATTGCATCGTTAAAATCCTTTGCCTTGTACATAGCCAGTACAGGAGAGAGCTTTTCATGGGCAAATTCTTCTGAAATATCCACAGAAGTGACTTCGCCGATTAAAATCTTTGTGTCTTCTGGAACGGTGACACCGGCGAGTTTGGCAATCGTATAAGCACTCTGACCGACAATCTTGGCATTCAATGAGCCGTTGATGATAATGGTCTTACGGACTTTGTCGATTTCATCTTTTGCAAGGAAATGACAGCCACGCTTTGTAAATTCCTCTTTGACCGGTTTGTAAACGGCGGTATCGACAATGACAGACTGCTCGGAAGCACAAATCATGCCGTTATCAAAAGTTTTTGAATGAATAATGGAGTTGACCGCAAGAATAATATCAGCCGAAGCATCAATGATTGCCGGGGTATTGCCTGCGCCAACACCGAGAGCCGGTTTGCCGGAAGAATAAGCGGCTTTTACCATGCCCGGACCGCCGGTTGCAAGGATAATGTCGGCTTCCTTCATCAGGGTATTGGTAAGCTCCAGAGAAGGAACATCCACCCAGCTGATAATGCCCTTTGGTGCGCCTGCGGCAACAGCAGCTTCCAGTACAACCTTAGCGGCAGCAATGGTGCTTTCCTTTGCACGAGGGTGTGGGCTGATAATAATTCCGTTACGTGTTTTTAAACAAATCAAAGTCTTAAAGATCGCTGTTGAGGTAGGATTTGTTGTTGGAATAACAGCGGCAACGACACCGATCGGTTCAGCAATGCGCTTGATTCCGTAAGCACTGTCCTCCTCAATAACGCCGCAGGTCTTTGTATCTTTGTATGCATTGTAAATGTATTCGGAAGCATAGTGGTTCTTGATGACTTTATCTTCCACAATGCCCATGCCGGTTTCGGCAACTGCCTGTTTTGCAAGAGGGATTCTTGCTTTGTTGGCAGCGAGTGCCGCAGCTGCAAAGATTTTATCGACCTGCTCCTGTGAATAGGTTGAAAAAATCCGCTGTGCTTCACGGACTTCTTCAATGCGCTTTTCCAGTGCTTCAACAGTATCAACAATCATAATATTCTTTTCTGACATTTGATGACCTCCAATTTTGTGTAGATTAAGATTGATAATTTATTAACAATGATAGTATACCGTACTTCATGAACTTTGTCAACAATTTAACAATATTGAAAGAAAAAAATTGCTGTGATAATATTTATATATAAGATAATAAGGGGGTTTTTATGATGGATAATTATGGTTTTTACACAGGAAAAAGCTTTGATGCATATGAGTTTTTCGGGTGTCATACAGATGAAAATGGTGCGGTGTTCAGGGTGTTTGCACCGGCGGCAGTCCGGATTAGTGTTATCGGGGAGTTTAACGGCTGGCAGGATACACCGATGAATAAAATCGGTGACGGCAATTTCTGGGCGGTTTATATTGAAGGGGTCAAGCCGGGGCAGATGTACAAATATAAAATTTATAAGCCGGACGGCAGCTGTATGGACCACTGTGACCCATACGGATATGGTATGGAGCTGCGCCCTGCTTCGGCTTCGATTGTAAGAAATCTGTACGGCTATGAATTTCAGGACGATGCATGGATGAAAAAGCGCAGTAACGGGGTGGCTTCGGCATTAAATATTTATGAAATCCATGCGGGTTCGTGGAAAAAACCGCAGAATGGGTGGTACCGGTATGATGAGCTTGCCATGCAGTTAGTTCCTTATTTAAAGGAGTACGGATACAATTATATCGAGCTGCTTCCGATTGGAGAGCATCCGTGTGACGAGTCGTGGGGATACCAGTGCAGTGGCTTTTACAGTCCGACTTCACGGTATGGCACGCTGGACGATTATAAAAAAATGATTGATATCCTGCACCACAATGACATCGGTGTGATCATGGATTTTGTGCCGGTACATTTTGCGCTGGATGCGTATGCACTGGCAAAGTTTGACGGAACGGCGCTGTATGAGTATCCGCATAAGGACGTTGGAAACAGTGAGTGGGGAAGCTGTAATTTTATGCACTCCCGTGGCGAGGTGCGCTCCTTTTTACAGTCCTGTGCGAATTACTGGCTGAAGGAATACCATGTAGATGGTCTGCGCATGGATGCCATCAGCAATATGATTTACTGGCAGGGCAATCCGGCGCGCGGTGTGAATAAGGATGCCGTTGCTTTTTTACAGAACATGAATGAAGGACTGGTAAACAGACACAGTGGCATTTTGTTGGCGGCGGAGGATTCCACGGTGTATCCGGGTGTGACAAAGCGCGTGGCGGAAGGCGGGCTTGGATTTACTTACAAGTGGGATATGGGTTTTATGCACGATACGCTTGAATACTTCCAGAAAGATACGGGAGAACGTTTAAACAATCGTAATAAGCTGACATTTTCCATGCATTATTTTAAAGATGAGCGGTATCTGCTGGCATTTTCGCATGATGAGGTCGTGCATGGCAAGGCGACAATTATTCAGAAAATGAACGGCGATTATGACAGAAAGTTTCCGCAGGCGCGTGCGCTGTATGCGTATATGGCGGCTCATCCGGGCAAGAAACTCAATTTTATGGGCAATGAGATTGCACATTTCAGGGAATGGGACGAAAAACGGGAGCAGGACTGGAATCTTTTGGATTTTCCGAAGCACCGCGAATTTGCAGCGTATATGCAGGCATTGAATCACCTGTACCTTTCAGAGGAAACGCTGTGGAACGATTACGGCGGTGACGGCTTTGAATGGGTCCATGCGGTATCCCAAAACTACCCGGATACGGAACATTCCTGTGTGTTTGCATGGAAGCGCAAGGCAGAAAACGGCAGACAGCTGTTGTGTGTATTCCAGTTTGCAGACCGCGCAGACGGCGTGACACTGCCGTTGGCAGAAGATGAAAAACCGGAACTGGTATTCGATACGGACTGGATGGAATTTGGTGGGGCAACACCAAAGCAGGATGAGGTTCTGACGGCTCAAAACGGCAGAGCGGTAACGAAAATGGCGGCATTTTCGGCAAAGTTTTTTGTGGTTGGGAAGCGTGACGAGGAAGAAACAGATAACATGGGAGCAGACACTACAGAAGCCGGTGAGCCGATAACCGCAGAACCAATAGAAAAATTGTCGGAAAATTCATCCGTAAAACTTGTAGACGGTGCATGGTTTGACCGTGCGGTGGTGTATCACATTTATCCGCTGGGATATTGCGGTGCACCGCAGTATAACGAGGGTGAAAAGACACAGGGAAGCCGCATTTTAAAGGTTCTGGATAGAATTGGGCATTTAAAGGCACTGGGGGTCAATACGATTTATTTCGGACCGGTATTTGAATCACTGTGGCACGGGTATGATACCTCGGATTATTACAGAACCGATTCGCGGCTAGGCAGTATGGAAGATTTTCAAAATGTTTTCAGGGCATTAAAGGAAAATGGCTTTAAAATCGTGCTGGACGGTGTGTTTAACCATGTCGGCAGAGGTTTTGAACCGTTTCGGGACTTGCAGGAAAAAGGAGAAGCTTCCATATATAAAGACTGGTTCTGCAATGTGCATTTTGGCAGCAGTACACCGCTGGGTGATGCATTTTCCTATGATACATGGCAGGGCAACTGGGAGTTAGTCAAGCTGAACCTGAAAAATAAGGCAGTAGTAGACCACCTGCTCGGTGCAGTAAAAATGTGGGTGGAAACCTTTGATATCGACGGACTGCGTCTTGATGCGGCAGACTGCATTGATAAAGAATTTTTCAAGCAGTTAAAGGTGTATACACAGGGATTAAAGAAAGATTTCTGGCTGATGGGCGAGATTATCCATGGTGATTATAAGATGTGGGCGAATCCCGATATGATGCATTCCGTGACGAATTATGAGTGCTGGAAGGGCATTTATTCAAGTCACAATGATAAAAATTATTTTGAAATCGCCCATTCCTTAAGACGGCAGTTTGCAAAGGGCGGTATTTACGAAAATCTGCGCCTGTACAATTTTTTAGATAACCACGATGTCAACCGCATTGCAAGTCTGCTTAAAAATCCGGCGGATTTGGAAAATGCGTATACCATGCTGTTTTGTATGCCGGGCATCCCATCCGTATATTACGGCAGTGAATGGGGCATTGCCGGAGTGAAAACAAGCGGAAAAGAAGCAGACCTGCCGGTTCGTCCGCCGATTGAAGAAGCGGAAGCAGCCAAGCGGGATACGAAGCTGGAAAAGCATATTGCGGCACTTGCCAGACTCAGACAGACGACCAATGCACTGGTTTACGGTGAATATGCCGATATTCTGGTTCGTAATGAACAGCTTGTGTTTGTCAGACAGTATAATAAGGAAGCGGTGATTGCGGCATTTAATATTGCGGATACAGCGGTGCCACTGGATTTTGAATGGCAGGGTGAAAAATATGCGGTTGAACTTGCACCGCATGACAGTCGTGTGATTGTAAAAGAATAAGAGGGGGGAATTATGGGGGCAGAAAAATGTCAGAAACGCGTCCTGGTTGTAGAGGATAATGAACTGAACCGGAAAATTGCCGCACAGGTGATTGAAGATGAGGGCATTTTAACGGAATGTGCCATCGACGGTCTGGAAGCGGTAAAAAAGGTCAGGGAAGCACCGGAGCATTATTTTGATTTGATTTTAATGGATGTCCAGATGCCGGGGTTAAACGGCTATCAGGCAGCAGAGCAGATAAGAGGTCTTGGAAGGTGCGATACCAGTGCTGTACCGATTCTTGCCATGACGGCATACACATTTCCGGAAGACTTGAAGCGGGCAGAACAGTCGGGAATGAGCGGATATATTGCGAAGCCGCTGGATATGGACGTTTTATATGAAAAGCTGGAGCAGTGGCTTGTTAAAATGTAGTGATATTTAATTAAACGTATTGTCATCATGGTAAATGTGTGATATAGTATTTAAAACTATATGAGTTGGTTCACACATGCAGGAGGACAGTAATGGGTTATAAGATTTTAATTGACAGCTGTGGAGAGATTCCGCAGTCACTGATGAGTACAGGAGTTGTTGAAAATATTCCGCTGAGTATTATGGTGGAAGATGAAACAATTATAGATGATGAAACATTTGATCAGAAAAGTTTTCTGGAAAAGGTAGCAAAGAGCAAAAACTGCCCGAAGTCGGCATGTCCGTCACCGGAAGGCTATATGAAGGCATTTGAGTGTGAAGCGGACAGAATCTATGTTGTTACGCTTTCATCAAAATTAAGTGGTTCTTACAACAGCGCAGTGCTTGGCAAAAATCTCTATGAAGAAGAATACAGCGACAAACAGATTGTTGTACTTGATTCTAAATCGGCATCAGTCGGTCAGACCCTGATTGCCATGAAGATTGTAGAAGCAGAGGAGGCCGGGCTGTCCTTTGAAGAAGTTATTGCAAAGGCAGAACAGTTCCGTGAAGAAGAACACACCTATTTTGTACTGGAATCACTTGAAACACTGCGTAAGAACGGCAGATTAAGTAATTTAAAGGCACTGGCGGCAGATGTACTTAATATTAAGCCTGTTATGGGGTCTGATCCCGACGGCAATATTGTTCAGCTGGATAAGGCAAGAGGCATGAAAAAGGCACTCGATAAAATGGTAACACAGATGTTTAAGAATGCCGGCAATACGGAAGAAAAGGTACTTGCAATTTCACACTGCAACTGTCCGGAGCGGGCAGAATGGGTGAAAGAACTGGCACTTTCCAAAGGCACATTTAAGGATTGTTTTATTGTGGATACCCGCGGTATCAGCAGTCTGTATGCCAATGACGGCGGCATTATTATGGTTGTATAATGAAAGTAAAACGAAAAAAGGTATGGGCAGTATTTCTGCTTATAATTTTATGCAGTTTCTTTGTATCCGTGGCGGCAGAACCGTTTTGGTACGGGGAGAGCGTACAGGCGGACACAATGACCGCAGCACCACAACTGGCAGTGCAGACCGTGAGTTTAGAGCAGACGGCATTACAGATAAGGATAAATGCTACACTGCGGATATTTCTAGCTGCCGTGGCAGTGATTTTGGCGGCAGGCTGGCAGTCAGCCCGGTATTTTCCGAAACTGCGGCAGATACATACCGGGGACAGCCGGGAGATTATCTGCTACATTCATAAGACGGATGGAAAAAAGAAAAACGCTTCTATGTAAAAATCACAAAATCGTATTATAAAATACAGACATAGGAGTATATAATGAAATTTCATTTATCAAACCTGTTTAACGGACGAAAGGCACTGGCAGAGCAGGAAGAAGCATCCGGGGAAATGAATATTTTAAAGGCAGGACTGCTGGAAAAGCCGGAAAGTGCCATTGCGCAGGCAAGACTGGCGGCAAAGCTGATGTTTGACGAAACAAAAGATGCTTCAATACTGGCTGCAGGGCTGCTAAAGGACTACGAAGAAAATGCCTATATGCAGATTAAAAAAAGTGAAGAAAAAGTAGATTTATATGAAGACCAGATTTGTAATTATCTGCTGGAGATTTCAAAAAGGAAACTGACGACCGCTGAGAGCCAGCGTGTATCGGTTCTGTTACATACGGTAAATGACCTTGAAACAATCAGTGACTGTACCTGCAGTATTGGTCTGGCGTACCGGAACTTGTATGAGAAAAATACGGAATTTTCGCAGGAAGCCGCGCAGCAGCTCGAACTGGCGCAGCAGGCAGTTCGGGAAATGCTTGAAAAGACCCGGGCGATGTTTGACGATATCCAGCAGATTCAGGAAGTCTATGCGTATCATCAGGTAGTCAGTGAGCTGTTAGACCGGCTTCGTGAAAAACACATTGAACGGCTGAAAAGCAGCCGGTGTATGGTGGAGAGCGGGCTGGTACTGACAGACCTTATCAACTATTACGAAAGAATTGCCGTGCGCTGTCAGCGGATTGCAGGTTATCTGATGCAGGAGGGCAATGAGGCATTGAAAATCCACAGACATGAATACTGGTTTCCGGCAAAGGATTACCGGGAGTTATATGAAGGCTGCCGAGAACGGTATCTGGCAGAGGATTAGATTATTTGATTATTTGCGCAGGAGTTTTAACTCCTGCGCAGTTTTTATTGCCTGTTGCCGGTTCGTTGCATCTAATTTCTGAAAAATATTTTTGCAGTGAAACTTTACGGTATTGACAGAGATGTCCAGATAGTCAGCAATCTGGACATTACTTCGCCCGTCTGCAATCAGTGTCAGAACATGAAGTTCTGTCTGAGTAAGCGGCGTGAATTTTTCACAGCGTCTGCGCAGATAATCCGGATAAAGAAGCCCCATTTTCTTCGATAACGTAATAATCCGATCAAGATAGGCATCCTCAAGTCCGTGTGTTTTCCGGTAACTGCGAAGAAGCAGATACATTTGTTCACCTTCATCTGCAGCCAGTCTGTCAAAGCGGCGGCGTTTTATGATTGGAAGTGTCACATCCAGAAGCTGATAAGCACGGGTGTTTTGCTCAACTTGCATGGAAGATGGATACATATTATAATCAGTGGCATGAATATAGCGTCGGTCAGTCACATATTCTTGGAGATCAGTACTGGAGGGAGTCGAATCAGTATCCGACGGTTTATGTCGGCGGTCATGATGTGTGTTCTCTGTCACGGACGCACAGAAGATACTGTGTGGCAAGAACGTGTACATCGGCATGGTACCGCTATGAATTAAGTGTGTATAATATTTATCATCGTGACTGGTGTCACAGCATTGATTATGTGCAGACTGCTTATAATACATATGAGCTTCAGCCTTTGAACGCACTTGCGCAGTATGCAAAGCAGGAGACACCGGTTTTTAATGCCGGTGATGCGGCAGGACAGAACTGTCAGGACCTTAAATGGTTAAAAGCAATCAATGAAAAGATAGATGCAAACCAATACTATGTATACGAAAGACATGATAATGGAGTAGTATATAATTATAAGACAGATAAAGTCTGGAAGCAGGTAGATAATCCGCTGAAAAATGGTTATCCGAGAGGTGTTACTACAATGGCATTTTTCCGGATTGCGAAGTAACACAATTATTTTACAAAAAAGACGTCCTAAAAAGGGCGTCTTTTTTCAGCAAAAAAATCAGTGGACAAATAGAAAAAGTTTGGAATAATTCAGGATGAATCAGTGAAAAAATATTATAAATGGTAATTTTAATGTTGAAATTAAGTTCAAAAACAGATAAAATTGAACTTAAATAGTAAAGGCTGAACTTGATGGGTGGTAAAATGAGAAATTTTGATTATAAAAAACTGGCTGAAAAAAACTGGGATAATGAAATATTGCTTCTTTGTTCTAAAATTCATGAATATAAAGGCAGACAGGAGCTTTTTATAAGACAAAAACCTGCCCAGTTAGGCAGACTGATTGAGATTGCCAGAATTCAGAGTACAGAGGCATCAAACAGAATTGAGGGCATTGTAACGACAAGCACGCGCATAAAACAGCTTGTGGCAGAAAAGACTGCCCCCAAAAACAGAGATGAGAAAGAAATTCTTGGATACAGAGATGTTTTAAATACCATTCATGAAAGTCATGAGTATATTGATATTACACCGAATAACATATTACAGCTCCATAGGGATTTGCTTAAACATGCAGGCTTTTCATACGGAGGTTCTTTTAAAAATGTACAGAATTACATTAAGGAAACAAGACCGGACGGAACGGAGATTGTAAGATTTATGCCGCTTGCACCCTATGAAACACCGGGTGCGGTTGAGGCAATTTGCAGGAGTTTTGTAGAAACAGCGGCACTTGAAATTGTCGACCCGCTTATCTTAATTCCGGCGTTTATTTGTGATTTTTTGTGCATTCATCCATTTAATGACGGAAACGGCAGAATGAGCCGTCTGTTGACACTCCTTCTTTTATACAAATGCGGGTATGAAGTGGGAAAGTATATTAGTATTGAAAAGCAGATTGAGAAGACAAAAGATGTGTATTATGATGTGCTTCAGAAAATAGATTACGGTTGGCATGAAGAAGAAAATGATGTAACACCGTTTATCAAGTATAATCTGAAAATGATTCTTGCTTCGTATATTGAATTTGAAGAAAGAGTCGGTGTAATGGATAATTCGGGATTAAAGAGTTCTGCATATGATATTGTAAAGGCATATGCAGACAATAAACTGGGAAAATTCACGTCAGCCGATGTGCTTGCAAACTGTCCGACAGTAGGAAGAACTTCTGTATTTAATGCGCTAAAGAAATTAACAGAAGAAGGATATATACAAAAACACGGAGAAAGAAGGCATACATTTTATGTAAAGACATCAAAATCCCCGTGGTAAGTCCAAACAGATAAAATTAAGTTCAAAAGTTTATAGAATATATTCAGTCCTCATTGTGAAGTCGTCTGCGAGTTTTGCGGTATTTGGCAGGAATCTTTTTAAGCGGTATGGTTTCGGGTGCATGGGTTGAACCTGCTTCTTTGGCGGTTTCATAATACCAGCACTTGTAATCAAGTGTATCAAGAGTTTCCTGAAGCTCTGCCATCTGCGCACGCAGGATTTCACGCTGCTTATAAAATAATTCAAGGCGCTGTTCAATCGTTTCATCGCCCTGTAGGGCAAGATTGATGTACTCGCGGATATCTTTTAAAGGCATACCGGCTTTTTTTAAACAGCTGATGATTTTTAACCAGCCGTAGTCGGATTCCTGAAACATACGGATTCCGCCCGGAGAGCGCTCGACAAAGGGAAGCAGCCCCTCTTTATCGTAGTAGCGCAGTGTTGAAGCCGGAACATCAAGCATTTTTGCCATTTCACCAACAGTATAAATCATAATAATCCTCATTTCTGAGCGACTTTGTCGTGAAGTTGCGATGAGAAATTCGCGCAGGCGATTTCTCATCTGCAATCAGGGAGATTTGTTTTCGCTCAGAAACAAATCACCGTGTGAAAAATATGCTATCAAGCACATTTTTCACACTAACCTCCATTCCGCAGGCATTTTAATGTTGTCTAAATAACTTAAAGATTACTTTAACTTTAAAGACAGTATATCGTGCAGAAAAGATAACGTCAAGAAGGAACATAAAAAATTTTATGTTGATTTTACATACTTTTCATACAAAAAGGATAGCGGGTCAGACCGTTTCCCATTTACAATGAATGTAAAGGGAGGCGGTTTTTTGACATTTGAAGAAATAAAAAATAATGAAGAAATCAATGAATTTATAAATAAGGGAAATTATAATCTGGGACTTTTGGGATATACTGACCATTCACAGATTCACTGTTCCATTGTAGCTGATACAGCGGCGATGATTCTAAAAAAATTTGGATATTCTGAGCATGACATAGAACTGGCAAAGATTGCAGGGTATATGCATGATATCGGAAATGCAATTAACAGGACACATCATGCAGAATATGGAGGGTTACTTGCTGATGGAATATTGAAAAAAACGGACATGAACATTAAGGACAGAATAACGATTGTTTCAGCAATTTCTAATCATGATGAATCGACAGGAGGTGCGGTTGATTTAGTTTCAGCGGCACTTATTATTGCTGATAAGACAGATGTTAGGCGTGACAGGGTAAGGAGCGAAAAGGGAAAGGCTGCATTTGATATACATGACAGGGTTAATTATGCGGTCACTCAGCATAAATTGAAAGTTAATGTAGATAAGAAAACAATTTCACTTAATCTGCAGATTGATACAAAGATATGTTCAATGTATGAGTATTTTGAAATATTTCTTGGAAGAATGATGATGTGCAGAGGTGCAGCGGATATGCTTGGGGCAACGTTTAAGCTTATGGCAAATGGTTCAAAGGTGTTGTAATAATTATTTGGTAGTACATCATATGACAAAATATATATAGGACGTGCAAATGTATCAAGTGATGAAGCATTTGGCTTTCTTCCTGGAGAACTTGAAGATAAGACAAGACCATTGCTGGGCTGTTTTTATTCAAATCTTGAGGATTTACTTAGGAAGGGAAATCATGAAGAGGATGCACAGATACAGATGCAGATAGATGATATGATGGAAACGGGATTATTGAGGGGATTCCCATTAGCTTATATAAGTGGAATGAGCATAAAAAACAGTTTTATAATATGTGATGAAGCACAGAATATAGGCAGGTCCCTTATAAGGGATATTGTTACACGGTGTGGTCAAGGTTCAAAATTAGTAGTTCTTGGTGATACGAATCAGATTGATGTTCCGTTTCTGGATAAAACAAATTCAGGACTTACATATCTTGCGCATAATATGAAGGGAAGTACTAAATGTGCACAGATAACATTTACAGAGAAAGAATATGTTCGTAGTGCACTTGCAACAGAGGCACTCAGCAGATTGGATTAGAAGTCTGCTGAGGGCAGTATTCTGTATTAAAGAAAAACAGTTGGAAATAAAAAAATATAGGAATATTGGCATAAAAATATAAGCGGTCGTAATCGAAAATATTTGTGTTATAATTTGTTTTATGATAAAATATTATTAGAAATAAATTTGTAAAAATATAAGGATACAAGATTTGAAGTCTAATATGAATACTGTTGCAGTTTGGTTGTATTTAAGGAAATAAGCTATAAATACAACTTTTTTAATTGTAATTTTAACCAGATTGTTGAATGCTGTGTTTTTGTTGAATCCGGCAGGACGGTGAAAAAATATGATAGTATTTAAACACATTACGAAAAGGGAAAAAAGCTAATTAACATTTGGAATTGGATTTTGGGATAATAAGTCATGTATAGTGAGGGAAAATGATAAGTATTAATAGGGTGACATTTAATTATAGAAAGAATAGTAAAAGTATTCTTAATAATATTAATCTGGAAATTAAAGACAAAGAAATATTTGGCATATTAGGACCGTCTGGGGCAGGAAAGACAACATTAATAAAGCTGATAACGGGACAACTGGATTCTCAAAATGGAGAAATATTAGTTGATGGGTGTAAGCCGGATGTTCATAACAGGGAATTTAACCGGAAGTTTGGAATTATGATGGATGGTCTGGGATTATATGAACGGTTGACGTGTTATGAAAATGTTTTGCTTTTTGCCAGAATATATAATGTTATCGATTCATATGTTGTTGATGTGTTGAAACAGGTTGGACTTGGGGAACATCTTAACAAGACGGTTAATAAGCTTTCTACAGGTATGAAGCAGAGAGTTTTGCTTGCCAGGGCAATTATACATTCGCCAGCTATTTTAGTATTAGATGAACCTACAAGTGGACTTGATCCGGTAACTGCTGATGAGATTCACAAGATAATAAAAGAAATAAGACACATGGGAACAACGGTATTGCTCACAACACATAATATGAATGAGGCGGATAAGCTGTGTAATAGAATTGCGTTGTTAAATAAAGGCGGGATTATAGAGTGCAATGAACCTGAAGCAATAAAAAGAAAGTACTTTAAAAGTGGAAGCGTGTGTATTCATACAAAAAATGAAAAAGATATTTATCTGGATTTAGAAAAACAAAAATCAGAGTTAATAAATCTTATTCATAGCGGAGATATCGAAACGATTCATTCGCAGGAACCGTGTTTAGAGGATATATTTATTAATTTGACGGGGGAAAAGATAAATGATAAATAGTTTAAGAGTCATAAGAGCAATGATTAATAAGGAAAAGACGGATATTTTAAGAAATAAAAAAATGCTTATTATTATGTTTATTTTTCCTGTAATTTATTTATTCATTACTTTTGCAGGCATACAAGAATTTAAGGGAGACGGTTCGGCTTTTGTATTAATGCATTCTATCATGGTTCCAATACAGATAATAGCATCAATCGTGGCAGAGGAAAAGGAAAAAGGAACTTTTAAGATGTTGATGATGTCAGGCGTCAGAGCATTTGAATATATTATAGGCATAATGGTTATTGTAATGATGTTTCTGGTATTTGGAATGGTTATATTTGATCAGACCGGAGCAACAAAAAACAGTGATACTTTTGAAGCTGTTATAGTCAATATGATTGCTTTTATATTGTCTATGATGATTGGTTTTATTATTGGAGTTATATCAGACAATCAGGTAAGTGTAGGAGCGGTGAGTTTACCGGTAACTTTAATTATATTTTTTATGCCTATTGTGGGAATGTTTAATGAGAAATATGAATTCCTCGGAAAATATTTGTATAGTGGTGTACTTTTTAAAATTTTAAATGGTACACATTGTAATTTGGAGAATATTATAATTTTGTCAATAAATACAATTGTGTTAATTGTGATAGGATTTGCAATTGCGAATCCAGTAAAGATAATAAAGGAATAGATGAATTAAAACCGATAACAATAATCTTTAAATTTATTGTTTATATAAGATACATCTTAAATTATAAAAATTCATACTAGAAATATTATATATATGTATTGACTTTTGTATATACTATGTATATCATTTTTAGGAGAATACTATGCAAACTATATCACAAGAAACTAAAATAAACACATTCATCATAAAAACTGCCGTAAGACAGTAGAAAAATGATTATTGAAAATCAGTAAATCGAAATACCTGAATTTAAAGAATATTAACTTTATGGAGTCATAATGAGAAAAAAGGTAATTACATCGGCTGTAATAATTTTAATCTTATCAATTATATTATTACTAATAAATCATTATAAAGGACACAATTCGATCGCAGCACCTGAGATTACGCTTGTTTATGCGGAAAATCAGGTTGAGGATTATCCGACGACAAAGGGTGCTTACGAATTTGCACGCCTTGTTAATGAAAGAACGAACGGAAGAATTAAGATTGTTGTAAAATGCAATGGAGAACTGGGGGACGAAAAGTCAGTTATTGAACAGCTAAAGTTTGGAGGAATTGATTTTTCGAGAGTATCCATATCATCTATATCCGATGATATTCCGGCATTAAAAGTAATCCAGATGCCGTTTTTATATTCAGATGCACAGGAAATGCTGGATGTATTGAATGGAAAAGAGGGAATGCAGTTCGTAGATGCAGTCCGGGAAAGTAATCTTGGTGTAAGAGCATTATCATGGTATGATGCAGGCGCACGAAGTTTTTATTCTGTAAAGCCGGTTACGGCAATACAGGATTTGCAGGGTTTAAATATAAGAGTACAGGAATCAGAGCTTATGTCAGAAACGATAGAAATGCTTGGCGCGAATCCGGTAAAAATGACCTATTCAGAAGTTTATAAGGGGCTTCAGACCGGAAAAATAGATGGGGCAGAAAACAGTCTTGTGACATATACCTATTCTAAACATTATGAACAGGCTAAGTACTGTCTGATTGATGAGCATACAAGAATTCCGGAAGTGCAGCTAATATCTCGGTATACATGGGATAAATTATCAGATGAAGACAAGGCAATTATATCAGAATGTGCAAAAGAATCGGCTGTTTATGAAAGAGATATCTGGAAGAATACAGAGGAAGCTGCGGTAAAGATGATTGAAGATAAAGATATAACGGTAACGAAAGTGAGTGATGAAGAAAAGCAGAATCTAAGAGAAAAGCTGCAGCCTATATATGATAAATATTGTTCAAACTATATTGATATAATTAAAGAAATTGAAAAAAATCAGGAGTGACTATGTCTTTAAAAAGAAAATTCCAATATGTATATACAATAAGCAGTGCGGTGATTGCAGCAGCACTTGTACTGGGAATATTGCTTTCTGTAAAAGGAATGGACATGCTGACCAATACCCTGGATAATAATGAAAAAGCAATAGAACTGTATAGAGCTGTAACGAAGGAACATAATACATTAAAATTATATTTCGAGGATGCACAGACAATATTGCCTGAACAGATTGATGAAGTCAGGAATGATACAAAAAGGATTCTGAAAAAAATCCCTGCAGATTATAATGGTATGAATGAGGAGCAGTATATTGTTATCCAGTCTATACATAATACATATGACAGCTATGATACGATATACCGCAGTATTACAGAGTCGAATCTTAGTGAAAAAGAGTATAGAAATGCGATAGATAACTGTTATAAAGCACAGAATTACTTGGAAGATTATGTGAAAAAATATGAAAGCATAACCGTATCGTTAGGAAATGAGCAGTATAACGGACAGAAAAAGCTATTCTATATAATACCGGTGATCTGTATTATTATTGCATTTGTAGTAATTGTATTGTTTATATGGATAAGGCTTTTTATGAGCCGGAGCATCGTAAAACCAATTTTAATGCTGTCGGATGAAGCAAGAAGAATAAGCATGAATGATTATTCCGGTGATGATATCATAATAAAAGGTGATGATGAAATATCACTTCTGATTAAGGAATTCACAGAGATGAAACATTCAACAAAGAATTATATCGTTACGCTTAAAGAAAAACATAAAGTTGAACAGCAGCTTGAGCATATGCGTTTTGAAATGCTCAAAAACCAGATTAATCCACATTTTCTTTTTAATACATTAAATCTGATTGCAGGAACGGCAGAAATTGAAGATGCCGTAACAACGGAAAAGATGATAAATACGTTGAGCCGTCTTTTCAGATATAATCTTAAAACGCAGACTTCCATTATGCCGTTGGAGCAGGAAGTAAAAATAATGGATGATTATATGTATTTACAGCAGATGAGATTCGGGCAAAGAATAAAATATATGTGTGATGTTGATAAAGAATGTATGGATGAGCTTGTACCGGCATTTGTCTTACAGCCGCTTATTGAAAATGCAATCATACACGGCTTGTCCTCCTCATCTAAAGGTGGTCTTATCTATGTAAGATGTTTTAAGAAAGAGGATAAAATGTGGCTGTCCGTTGCAGATACGGGGATTGGAATTGAAAGAGATAAATTGAAAAATATCAGAAGATATATTGATAATATATTTTTATCACCGGATACCAAACCGGCTGCAACTGCTGAAAATGACAATAAAAGTGATGCGGATAACGGAATAAAGAGAAAAACCGTAGGAGTTGGCATAGGAAATATTGCGTACAGAATAAAAGGCATGTACAATAACAGCGGTATCAAAATTTATAGTGTAAAAGAACGTGGAACAGTGATACAGATATTTTTTGATAACTATAGTAAATGATATTCGGTGGGGGAAGACGGATGTATAGGGTATTATTAGTTGATGATGAACAGATTGAACGTATGGCGCTGGCTAAAAAAATAGACAGATATTACGGAGATAAGGTGGATATATATCATGCCGTAAACGGAAGGGAAGCAGTTGCCATGTGCAGTGAACAAAAGAATGATATTGTTATTATGGATATATCCATGCCTGAAATGAATGGTGTAATGGCGGCGAAATATATAAGGAAAATGGACGATCAGTGTTCAATCATATTCCTGAGTGCGTATGATGACTTTGAATATGCAAGAAATGCAATTAAAGTCAGGGCTTTGGATTATCTGTTAAAACCCTGCGATATGAATGATTTGCTGGCAGTGATGGATACGGCATTACAAAAGCTTGATAAAGAAAATGTTTTTAATGGAAATAGTATCTATGGGAAAGAACAGAATAAAGAAACAGAAATATGCGGAAGCAACGCTAATAATGTCAGAGAAAACAGATCCAAAAGAACAGATAATGTAAGGAATTCTGATGAGCAGACAACAATAAAATACTTAAAAGAGTATGTGGAAAATAATTATATATATGATATATCCATGCAGGAAGCCGCAGAAGAAATGGGATATTCAGATGCATATTTCAGCAAATTGTTTAAACAATATTTTAATCAGAATTTTACGGCATATCTTACAGAGTATAGAATAAAAAAAGCAAAGGAACTGCTTAGCAATACCAATCATAGCATTAAAGACATAAGCAGAATGGTAGGATACACGGATTCCAATTATTTTGCCAAAATATTTAAACGGTTAGTCGGCGAAATTCCTTCAAAGTATCGTGAAAATTTAACAGAAAATGAATGAAAAGCACAGCTCTTTCCGGATGTCATTAGATAAATAGGACTTCCGGTGGGGGCTGTTTTTATTTTGTATATAGTAAAACTGCACAATATAATTGCGTATAAACTGTGAAATATATCATGTTATGACAAAAAAATCTCCTCCAATGACAAACATTTACGGTATTAAAACCAAAACGATGCTTTTATTATATAAATATAGAATAAAACCGGTTATAAAGCAGAGGTTATTCAGTAATTTGGCTTTAATAGGTGTCAAAAACAAAAGGAGGAAACAGATGATTAAAACAATAATGAAACGATGTGCTGTACTGATGTTATGTGTGGTTATGACCGTTGGATTATTTGGCTGTAATCTGTCAGTAAATAATGGAAAACGTATCGTAAGAATAGCGATAGCACAGTCAGAAACACATCCGGAATACCTGGGACTTGTTGCATTTAAAGAATATGTTGAGGAAAGACTGGGGGACAAATATGAAGTCCAGATTTTTCCAAACGAATTATTGGGTTCGATACAGAAAACAATAGAGCTTACACAGACAGGAGCGATTGATTTCGCAGTTGCGGGTACAGCGAATCTTGAAACATTTGCAGATGTATATGAAGTGTTTAGTATGCCATATCTTTTCGATTCAGTTGAAAGCTATAAGGCAGTAATGCAGGATACGGATTATATGGAAAATGTATATGAATCAACAGATTCTTCCGGTTTCAGAGTCCTTACATGGTACAATGCCGGAACAAGAAATTTTTATGGTAAAAAAGCGATAAATACACCGGCAGACCTTTCGGGAATGAAGATCAGAGTACAGCAAAGTCCCGCCAGTGTAGCCATGATGCAGGCATTTGGAGCGGCGGCTTCTCCGATGAGTTTCGGTGAAGTATATACAGCAATCCAGCAGGGCGTAATAGATGGGGCTGAAAATAATGAGCTTGCATTAACGAACAATAAACACGGTGAGGTTGCCAAGTATTACACGTATAATATGCACCAGATTATACCGGATATGCTTGTTGGAAATCTGAAATTTATTCAGGGACTTGATGAGGATGAATTAAAGGTGTTTAAGGAAGCAGCCTTAAAGTCTACAGAGGTTGAACTTACAGAGTGGGACAAGTGCGTTGAGGAAGCTAAAAATACAGCCCATAACGAGATGGGTGTGGAATTCATATATCCGGACATTACACTTTTTAAAGATAAAGTTAAAAATATGCAGCAGGATATGATTCAGAAAAATCCTTCGATTGTTGATATATACAATCATATTCAGGAAGTAAATAAACGCATAGGGGAGGAAAAGTAATGGCTATATTAGATAATATAAGAAATGTCATGAATAAAGTAATCAGAATTATATGTATAGTACTTTTTGCATTTATGGTTATTATTGGAACGTACCAGATACTTGTAAGATACATTTTCAATAGTCCAAGTACTGTATCGGAAGAACTTCTGACGTATTCATTTACGTGGATGTCTTTATTTGCAGCCGCCTATGTGTCTGGAAAAAGAGAACATATGAGAATGGGGTTTCTTGCAGATAAGTTAAGTGGAAAGAATTTAACAATACTTAATGTTGTAATTGAAATTATAACAATTGCATTTGCATTGATAGTAATGGTCTATGGAGGTATATCCATTACAAGTCTGTCGATGACTCAGAAGACAGCATCTCTTGGTATTCCAATGGGATATATATATATTGTTATTCCCATAACAGGAATTGTTATTGCAGTGTATGGCATATTAAATGTGACAGATCTTATCAGGAAAGGAGAAAATGTATGAATATAGCATGGTTATCAGGTCTTATTATATTAGTGATTCTTGTTATAATGCTTATAGCAGGAGCGCCGATTGCAATATCACTTGCAGTTTCATCAATATGTGCAATCCTTCCGGTATTGTCAACCGAACCGGCACTTGTAACCGGTGCGCAGAGAATATTTTCGGGAATATCAGTATTTAATCTGATAGCGATTCCATTTTTTATTCTTGCCGGTAACATCATGAATAAAGGTGGAATTGCCATAAAACTTATTAACTTTGCAAAGATATTTACAGGAAGAATACCGGGTTCGCTTGCACATACAAATGTTGTGGCAAATATGCTTTTTGGTGCGATATCAGGTTCGGGTACGGCAGCAGCTTCGGCAATGGGTGCTATTATAGGACCGGTTGAAGAAGAAGAAGGGTATGATAAGAATTTTTCAGCAGCCGTAAATATCGCCACAGCACCAACAGGCTTGCTGATACCACCTAGCAATGTAATGATTACATTTGCGATGGTCAGCGGTGGAACTTCAATAGCCGCACTTTTTATGGCAGGTTATATTCCGGGGATTCTCTGGGGACTTGCATGTATGGTAGTAATCTATATATATGCAAAGAAAAGAGGATATACAAGCAGTAAACGATATGCACTCAAGGAAAAAACTAAAATAATACTTGAAGCATTGCCGTGTCTTCTTATGATTATTATCGTTATCGGCGGTATTATTGGTGGTATTTTCACGGCAACCGAGGGTGCAGTCGTTGCAGTTGTATATAGTCTTATACTTTCACTTGTATTTTATAAGTCTATTAAAGTAAGTGAACTTCCTAAGCTTCTTATGGACAGCGCAGAAATGACAGGAATCATCATATTCCTTATCGGTGTATCAAGCATAATGTCATGGGTTATGGCATTTACAGGCATACCGGCAGCGATATCGGGAGTAATGCTTGGTATCAGCAGTAACAAGTATGTTATTCTGCTCATAATAAATGTTATTCTTCTTATTGTCGGAACATTTATGGATATGACACCTGCCTGCCTTATATTCACCCCAATCTTCCTTCCGATATGTCAGGCAGTCGGTATGAATACCATTCATTTCGGTATTATGATGATATTCAACTTATGTATCGGAACAATCACACCTCCGGTTGGAACAACGCTTTTCGTAGGTGTTAAGGTCGGTAAGACAAAGATAGAAGATGTTATAAAGCCTTTGCTTTATTATTTCGCGGCAATATTTATTGTCCTTTTACTTGTAACTTATATACCGGCTATTTCATTATGGCTTCCGGGATTATTGGGTTATGTAAAGTAGCGCTTATGTAAAATATCCCCATTCACAGAGTTTATATAATCTGTGAATGGGGATGTTTTTGTACATATATTATGATTAAGAGTAAAGCGAAGAATATTATGAAATATAGAAATATAAAAATCTTTATTGAAAGAAAAGTTGTTGTATGATACTATAACCGTATAAACGGATAAGGTATTTATAAATACGGATGCATGAGAAATATTGATGGAGGAAAAATTGTGATTATCAGTGAAAGAATTTTTTATGTAATGGAGCAGAAGAACATAACACAGTTGGAACTCTCGAGAAGAACTGGAATTGCAACGAGCAACATTAGTGATTGGAAAAAGAAAAAAACAAATCCTAAGGCGGATTGTTTGATTTCAATATGTGATGCATTAGAAATCACCGCTGATCAACTTTTAACGGGAAAAGGAATTGATCCGGAATGTAAAGATGCAGATATGGATTATCAAGTTACCAGGTCGGATATTAAGATTTTAAAACAGATACACAGTCTGGATGATACGCAGTATAAAAGACTGATGGCATATATGAAGGCTTTGAAGAAGTTAGAACAAATGGAGAGTATAGTGGAAAAATAGTCAATCATAATTTGTAACCGATTTATTGGGAGAAAGTATGGAAAAAACAAAAGAGTTGATTACAACAGATTATATTCGTAATAAGGTGTATATAATTCGTGGGCAACAAGTGAGGCTTGATCAGGATTTGGCAGAAATTTAAGGTTATCAAGTTAAGAATTTAAATCAGCAAGTAAAACACATTCAGAATAGGGAGTTCAGAGTAATTATGATGACAAAGATACAGGCGATAGAGTTATCGGCAGAAAAAATTTTACAGGGGAATATTACCGAAGCCCAAACAGTTATGGATACAGAATATCCATTTCAAAAAATAACGGCACAGGGCAGAAAATACACAGACAAAGAAAAAATGGAGCAGTTTGTACGTGATGGTTTTATTGACAGGTATAGTGGGCAGAAGTTAGTGAATCCAGGATTATTAAAGGTTTTATCACATTATATGCCGGAAACTGTTCCATATCATGCACATTGGAAAATGGAATCTTGTCACAACGCATACTGGGAATTTGTGCCGACAGTTGACCATATTTATCCAGTGGCACTAGGCGGAACTGATTCGTCAGAAAACTGGGCAACGACTTCAATGCTTCATAATTCAATTAAAAGTAACTGGACATTAGCACAATTAAATTGGAAATTGCATGATGCTGGAAATTATAATGAATATGACGGATTGACAGAAATTTTTATAAAGCTGGTGCGGTCTGATGAAGCATTATTAAAGGATGCATATATTAAAAAATGGTATAGATTATCGGTGGCAAACAAGTGAATTTGTAAAAACAGAAAATATTGTAATTTGGCAATAAGCCGGCTTAGAATTGGGGGTTCATATGATAAACAGACAAAAGCTGTCCGCGGCGCTTGAGGAATATAAAAAAGATTTTGATAGTGAGTAGGAGGACGAAAAATATAAGTGGCAGGCAGTAAAATGCTTTCAGGATAACTGGGATATTCATGCAGTGGATTTTGCGGCAATGCTTGCAAAATCACTGAAAAAAACGGCAAATTTATTGACCTCGAATACCGGGCGAATCGGTACGTAATGGGCGGTAATATTATCTGGGTGCGGACACTGGATTTGAATCAGCCGTTTACACAGATTGCGGGACAGCTTGAAAAAATCGCAGAGGATTATTTTGGGGAAAATGTAATGGAACAGAATGCAGATTCCATAATAAGGAGGTAGAACAGATGCAGTATTTTAAGTTACAAATCGGATGTATGCTGATCGTGCTTTACGTGGCATTTATTTATATCCGTGAGAAGTATGAATATAAAGTAAAGCAGAAAGAGCCGGTATTTGAACTGCTTTTGATTACGGGAATCCTAAGCATTGTATTTGACGGGGCAACGGCATATACCGTAAATTATCTTGATAAAGTGCCTGGGCTTGTCAATGCTGTGCTTCATGCCTGCTTTTTGTGCGGACTGGATACACTGTCATTTGTAATATTTTTATATATGTACGATATAACAAGAGGAGTGCCAAAAAGCAGAAAAATAAAGACATTAATCATATTGCCGCTGGCAATATGCATTGCAGTAGTGATTCTGTTTATGCCACAGCTGGAGTACCGTTCCGGCAGAATTACCAATTATTCCATGGGAATTTCTGCGTATACCTGTTTTATTATGGTCGCTGTTTATATGCTGGGAACGGTCATTCTTCTGGTAAAAGGCTGGAGAAATATGGGACATCATAAGCTGATTACGCTGACGACCTGTATTGCGGCGGCAAATGTGGTGACGATTTATCAGATGATTTATCCTGAATCGCTCATATCCTGTCTGGTGCCGACATTTGTCATTATCGGTTCTTATCTGAATGTTGAAAATCCGCTGTTTACAAAGCTGCAGGCGCACAACCGTGAAATGGTCATGGGCTTTGCAACATTGGTGGAAAACAGGGATGGCAGTACAGGAGGGCATATCCGCAGAACAACGACATATGTAAAGCTTCTGGCAGAAGAACTGCAGAAAAGGGGAATGTATAAAGGACAGCTGACACAGGATTACATAGAAAATCTTACCATAGCCGCGCCAATGCACGATGTTGGAAAGATTGCCATACCGGATGCTATTTTACAAAAACCGGGCAGGCTCACAGATGAAGAATTTGCCATTATGAGAACGCATGCGGAAAAAGGCGGAGAAATCATAAAAGAAACGTTTGGACATATCGGTGACGGTGAATATGAAAAAATGGCATATGAGGTTGCAAGGTATCATCATGAAAAATGGAATGGAAAAGGGTATCCGCAGGGGCTGGCCGGAGAGGATATTCCATTATGTGCAAGGATTATGTCGGTAGCAGATGTATTTGATGCGGTTTCCGCCAAAAGATGTTACAGGGATGCGATGCCGTTAGAACAGTGCTTTGAGATTATTGAAAAGGGCAGCGGACAGGATTTTGACCCTGACATTGCGGAAGTATTTCTGGATATGAGAGAACGGATTGGGCAGGTAGTGGGGGCAATCTGATGGATTCACCCACGGATAATAACTGTACTGCTTTTTTGGAGTTCTAATATTGACATGGATTGGCAGCCGGTTGTATGCTTATAAATATCAGAAAACAGACATAGATATTTGCAAACAGAAATAAAAGGACAGGTTATACGATGAACGGATTTGATAAAATGAATAAAAAACTGCTGGCTTCACAGGTAGAAGATGCATTAATGGACGATATTTTAAATAAGCCGGTTCCGATTGGGGAAAAAATCCCGAATGAATATGAACTGGCAGAAATGTACGGTGTAGGGAGAAGCACAATCCGTGAAACAGTAAAAAGTCTGGTATCCAAGGGCATTTTAGAGGTGCGGCAGGGTTCGGGAACGTATGTTATCGGAACAGATACATTGGAAAATGATCCACTGGGTTTTTCTAAATATGAAGATAAGTATAAGCTGGCACTGGAGCTGTTTGAAGTCCGCTTAATGCTGGAACCGGAGATTGCTGCGCTCGCCGCCCAGAAAGCGACAGAGCAGGATAAAGAAGAAATTGTGCGGCTGTGTGATGAGGTGGAGAATTTCTATCGTGCCGGAAAAAATCATACAAAAAAAGATCAGGCATTTCATGCGGCGATTGCAAAAGCAAGTGGTAACAGTGTGGTAGAGTCACTGATGCCGACAATTCACACGGCGATTATTACATTCGTCAATCTGACCTATCACAAGCTGATGGAAGAGACAATCCAGACACACAGGGCGGTTACGGAAGCAATTGTGCAGGGCGATTCAGTCGGCGCAAAATGTGCCATGATTATGCACCTGACCTATAACCGGCAGATGTTGGTGAAAATGATGCAGGAGCGCAAAGCAGGCAATAAAACAGACGATAATAAAGAATAATAAAAACAATAAATCGGTTGGTAAACAGCAGGGAAAACGAGAGGAAAAATTTGTAAAAAACATCAGACAATTTATGCAGGCAATGTTAAAATATGGAATTATAAAATGAATAGTTGTGCAAAAATCACAAAAAAAAGACGGATTACAACGGTTAATCCGTCTTTTTTTAGTACAAAAAACGAAAATAAAATAAATACATCGGATGTATTGACATTTGTACAAACAAAATATAGAATAAAATCAACAAATACATCAGACGTCTTATGAATGTTATTCGTTGTTTTACACAACGCAATGCATTACTAATTAAAATGAAAGTTTCAAACAGGCGGAAAAGGTATGATGTTTTACGGAATACGGCTTCCGCGGAAATGGAGGGTATTATGGACCAAACAACAAGATTGATTCTCGCGGCGGTAGTGGGAATGATTTTATTGCTCGTTCTCATTATCAAATTTAAGATTCATGCAATGCTGTCAATTCTGATTGGCGCAATTACAATCGGTCTGATTGCAGGAATGCCGTTTTCACAGATTGTTACGGCAGTCAATGACGGTATCGGTAACACATTAAAGGGGATAGCCCTGTTAGTAGGTTTAGGAAGCATGTTCGGTGCAATTCTTGAAACATCGGGCGGCGCACAGACACTTGCCGTTACAATGGTCAACAGGTTTGGCGATAAAAAAGCGGCATGGGCGCTGGGTATTACAGGACTGGTTATTGCAATGCCGGTATTCTTTGATGCAGGACTGATTATTCTGATTCCACTGGCATTTTCGCTGGCAAAAAGAACAAAACGTTCCACACTTTATTATGTTATTCCGTTATTGGCAGGACTTGCCGTAGGACATGCATTTATTCCACCGACACCGGGACCTGTACTGGTTGCAACGATGTTGGGCGTTGACCTTGGCTGGGTTATCCTTATCGGTATTGCCTGTGGTACGGTAGCAATGATTGTAGCCGGACCGGTATGGGGGTCTATCTGTGGAAAGAAATACATGGTTGAAGTACCGGAGCACATTCAGCAGCAGGAAGATATTGATGAATCAAAGCTTCCGAGCTTTGGACTGGTTGTAACCATTATTCTGATTCCGCTGGTACTGATTATTTTAGATTCTCTTGCAGGTGTAGTGGGATTTTTGACACCCGTGGCAGGCATTCTGGGATTTTTAGGCGAGCCGTTTGTGGCACTGCTGATTGCAACACTGGTTGCGATGTATTTCCTTGGAACAAGACACGGTTACACACTGGCAGAACTTGAAAAGATACTCACAAAATCTTTAGAGCCGACAGGTCTGATTCTTTTAGTAACAGCCTGCGGCGGTGTATTAAGATATATGCTTCAGTATTCAGGACTGGGCGATGTTATCGGAAATGCCGTTTCATCAGCCGCACTTCCGTTAGTTGTGGTAGCATTTATTGTTGCCGCACTCGTAAGAATCTGCGTAGGTTCTTCTACCGTAGCTATGACTATGGCAGCAGGCATTATTGCTGCAATGCCGGAAATTGCGACACTTTCACCGCTTTATCTTGCCTGCATTACCGCAGCAGTAGCCGGTGGCGCAACGGTCTGCTCCCACTTTAACGATTCCGGTTTCTGGCTGGTACGTTCATTAGTCGGACTTGATGAAAAAACGACATTAAAGACATGGACCATTATGGAAACACTCGTTGGCGGAACAGGATTTTTAGTAGCACTGTTGATTTCATTCTTTGTATAATGTGTAAAAACTAGCGATGGCGGTTTGGCTTTAAGCGGAAAAACGCCATGCACGACAGATTTGTGCCGCAGGCATTACAAATCTGTTTGTATCGCAGAATTGAATAAATTCAGTTTGCGATTACTTTGACATTAAAATGCCTGCAGAAAAGAGGATTATTGTGAAAAATCACACTGAGGTGCTGATTTTTCACAGGGATATTTGTTTCTGAGCAAAAACAAATATCCCTGATTGCAGATGAGAAATCGCCTGCGCGAATTTCTCATCGCATCTTTGCAACAAGTTGCTCAGAAAAGAGGATTATTATGGAATTAAAAAGTCAGAAAATGAGAAAACTTGCACCGGAGCTGGATCCGTTAAGAATCGGAACGGGCTGGAAGCGTGAAGATTTATCAAAACCACAGATATTTATAGAAAGTACGTATGGTGACAGTCATCCGGGAAGCGGTCATTTAAACATTTTAGTAGAAGAAGTACGAAAAGGTGTTGCACAAGCCGGCGGATTCGGTGCAAGATATTATGTAACAGATATCTGTGACGGCGAAAGCCAGGGCACGGACGGCATTAATTTCAGTCTTGCAAGCCGTGAAATGATTGCCAACATGATTGAAATTCAGGGCAACGCAACCGTATCTGATGCCGGTGTTTATCTGGCAAGCTGTGACAAGGGTATGCCGGGCAACCTTATGGGACTTGCGCGTGTCAACATTCCATCCGTAGTTGTTCCGGGCGGTACGATGAATGCAGGACCGGAAATGCTGACTTTAGAGCAGCTCGGTATGTACAGCGCAAAATATCAGCGCGGTGAGATTGACGAAGAAAAATTAGACTGGGCAAAATGTAATGCGTGTCCAAGCTGCGGTGCATGTTCCTTTATCGGAACGGCTTCTACAATGCAGATTATGGCAGAAGCACTTGGGCTTGCCCTTCCGGGAAGCGCACTCATGCCTGCTACAAGTCCGGATTTACTGGCATATGCAAGAGAAGCCGGAAAACAGGCAGTCAAACTCGCTTACATGGAAAATATGAAACCGTCCGATATTGTAACGATGGAAAGCTTTGAAAATGCAATCCTTGTGCATGCTGCAATTTCAGGCAGTACAAACTGTCTGCTTCATATTCCGGCACTGGCACATGAATTTGGAATAGAAATTACAGGCGATACATTTGACAGACTGCACCGCGGCGCGCATTACCTGCTTGATGTCCGTCCGGCAGGAAGATGGCCTGCTGAAACATTTTACTATGCAGGCGGCGTTCCGGCGATTATGGAAGAAATCAAGGAACATCTGCATTTGGATGTTATGACAGTAACAGGAAAGACACTCGGCGAGAATCTGGAAGATTTAAAGAAAAACGGATTTTATGAGCGCTGTGAAAAGTGGCTTGCACAGTTTAACGAACGGTACAACACCAACATCACCCGCAAAGATATCATACGTCCGTACGATGAAGCAATCGGCACGGAGGGCAGTATTGCAGTCTTAAAAGGAAATCTTGCACCAGAGGGCGCAGTCATTAAGCATACAGCGTGTCCGAAGGAAATGTTTAAGGCAGTTTTAAGAGCCAGACCATTTGACAGCGAAGAAGAATGTCTGGACGCAGTGCTTCATCATAAGGTACAGAAAGGTGATGCAGTCTTTATCCGTTACGAAGGTCCGAAGGGAAGCGGTATGCCGGAAATGTTTTATACCTCCGAGGCAATCAGCAGTGATAAAGAACTTGGAAAGAGTATTGCGCTGATTACAGATGGACGTTTCTCAGGCGCCTCAACCGGTCCTGTTATCGGACACTGCAGTCCGGAAGCCGTAGACGGCGGTCCGATTGCCCTCGTTGAAGAAGGCGATTTGATTGAAATTGACGTAGAAGCAAGAAAGTTAAATATTATCGGTATCCACGGCGTGAAAATGACCGAAGAAGAAGTGCAGGAAGTATTAAAACAGCGCCGTCTTGCATGGAAACCGAAAGAACGCAAGTACAAGAAAGGTGTACTGAGGCTGTTTAGTGAACTGGCAGCCAGTCCGATGAAAGGGGCTTATCTGGAATACGATAAGTAAAATCCTATCTTTTCCTAATATAAATGATGCAATCCGCAAGGCTGGGTATCCGGTCTTGCGGATTTGCCGTTGTATTGCATGATATAGCGAATAGGTATTTGATATTTACGGCGGACATTGGTATCATAGAAATATTACAGGATAAAATGCAATAAAAGGATAGGTGATAAACGTATGAAACCGCAAAGACAGATAAATCAGGAATATTTAACAGGGGAACGCCCTTTATTTGGGGAATCGGGGCTTCAAATTAACCATACTCTATTTGGGGAAGGCGAATCTCCGTTAAAGGAATGTCATCAGATTGAAATGGAAAACAGTATGTTTCAGTGGAAATATCCTTTATGGTACAGCAGTGATATTGAAGTCAAAGACAGTACATGGGCGGAAATGGCGCGCGCGGGCGTGTGGTATACCAATAACATTCATATCGAAAATGCGCTGATTGAAGCACCGAAGAATTTCCGCAGGTGTAACCAACTGAAGTTAGACAACGTATTTTTACCGAATGCCGCGGAAACGCTTTGGAATTGTAGTAACGTGACATTAAATCAGGTGTGCGCAAAGGGCGATTATTTTGCAATGAACTGCACCGATATGCATATTGACAATTTTGAACTGGCGGGAAATTACTGCTTTGACGGTGCAAAAAATGTGGAAATCCACCATGCCAAAATGCTGTCTAAGGACGCTTTCTGGAACAGTGAAAATGTGACGGTGTACGACTCTTACATTTCCGGGGAATATCTGGGCTGGAATTCAAAGAATCTGACACTTGTCAACTGTACGATTGAGAGCCTTCAGGGAATGTGCTACGTTGAAAATCTGGTGCTGAAAAATTGCAGACTGTTACACACAACGCTTGCATTTGAATATTCCACGGTAAACGCAGAGATTACGGGAAAAGCGGACAGCATTTTAAATCCGAAGGGCGGTACAATCCGCGCAGATGCAATCGGAACACTGATTTTAGAGCCGGATAAAATTCAGCCGGAGAACACACAGATTGTCTGCGATAATATTATGGAAAAACGGGAGAAAATGTAAATGAAATTTTTTTTTGATAAACCGGTCAACCGCAGAGGAACGGGCAGTTTAAAGTGGGACGTTGCCGAAAATGAACTGCCGATGTGGGTTGCCGACATGGATTTTGAAACAGCGCCGCCGGTAAAAGAAGCTATTTTAAAGCGGGCGGAGCACGGCGTGTTTGGCTACACGGACATTACACCGGAGTGGTATAGTGCCTATCAGAGCTGGTGGAAAGACCGTCACGGATTTGAAATGGAAAAGGAGTGGCTCATTTTTACAACGGGTGTCGTTCCGGCAATTTCAAGTATTGTAAGAAAAATGACAACGGTTGCGGAAAATGTGGTGGTTATGACACCGGTTTACAACATTTTCTTTAATTCCATATTAAATAACGGCAGAAATGTGCTGGAAAGCCGTTTAAAATATGAAAACGGCGCATATCAGATTGACTTTGATGATTTAGAGGAAAAACTTGCAAATCCGCAGACGTCCCTGTTGCTGCTGTGTAATCCGCATAATCCTGTCGGAAAAATCTGGGACAGGGAGGAACTTAAAAGAATCGGGGAATTATGCTGGAAACATCATGTACTGGTGCTTTCTGACGAAATCCACTGCGATATTACAGAGCCGGGCAAGGACTATAGTCCGTTTGCTTCGGTATCTGAAACGTGTAAAAATAACAGTATTACATGTGTTGCGGCGACAAAAGCATTTAATATTGCGGGAATCCAGACGGCGGCAGTGATTGTGCCGGATAAAACGATTCGTCACCGTGTCAGCCGCGGATTAAATACCGATGAAGTGGCAGAGCCCAATGTATTTGCATTGACCGCACCGATAGCGGCATTTACAAAGGGCGGGGCATGGCTGGACGAACTGCGTGCATATTTATGGGAAAACAGAAAGACAGCGGAAGCATTTATAAAGGAAGAAATTCCGCAGATTTCAGTTGTAGCGGCGGAAGCAACGTATCTGTTATGGATAGACTGCACACGCATTGCCAAAAAAGAAGACAACCTCTGCGCATTTATCCGCAGCCACAGCGGGCTGTATCTGTGTGACGGCGCGGAATACCGCAACGGCGACGGCTTTTTAAGAATGAATCTTGCCTGCCCGAAAATGCAGGTGGAAGACGGACTGCGCCGGTTGAAGGAGAGCGTGGAGGCGTATCAGAAGCGGTATGCAGGGTAAAAGGCCTGATTTGAAATAACGTGTTCATTCAATGCTTTACGGGCATGAATTGATATAAGGCAGAACTATTGGATATGAAAAATGGTTCTTTATATAATAATGGAGATTATTATGGGACACGTTACAAATCAATACTATGAAATCATGCAAAAGACAGGAATGGCTTCAATTGTAGCATTAACAACAAAGAAAAATCCGTTTCCGCAGGAAAAGGTCAATTATCTGCTAATTACCGGGCAGATGAAATATGACAGCAGTGAATATGCCACTTTAAAAGAAAAAATCCAGATGGCAGGATATGCGGTGATTCTAGTTGTAGAAGCAGCGCAGATTCAGATTGCAAATCGTCTGCTCTGGGAGTGTAGAAATGTGACACCGGACGCAAGAATACTGGAAGTTGGAATCGGCTCCGGAATGATTGCAATGCAGCTTGCGCCATGCTGTAAAACTTATTCAGGGTGTGATATTTCAAAAATAGTGCTGGATAAATTGGACGGAATGGCAAAAGAACGAAAAATGAATAATCTGCGGTTATATCCGTATGCAGCAGATGAGATTTATCATATACGGGAAAAATTTGATATTATTTTAATGAGTTCCGTGACAGAATATTTTAGCGGATATAATTATCTGCGGAAAGTTATAGAGCGTTGTATTGAGCAGATTGATGGAAAAGGGGTTATTTTATTTGCGGATATTTTTGATCTGGACAAAAAAGACAGTTACAGACAGTCCGTATATCAGTATGCAAAGGCACACCCGGGCGTGCGTTATAAAAGGGATTTTTCGCATGAATTATTTATTCCGCATGAATACTGGAAAGATATTGCCAACCAGTTTCCGCAGATTACAAAAACATTTATATCTGATAAAATCGGCAGATATAAAAATGAGATTAACCGGTTTCGTTATGATGTACTGTTTGAAGTCAATCATTCACGCCAATGGCAGGAAGAAGTGCCGCTGTATAAATATCAGTTCGGTATGTGTGACTTTTTAAATACAAATGAACGGGCGGTGTGATTTTTATAAATAGTTATCTGAACATGAAATGTGAAGAAAATAAGAAATTATCCTCATAAAATGTGATGAAAAACAGAAAGTACCCTCATAAAATGTGAAAGCGTATACATAGAGATAAAAATGTGGTATACTATGCGCAAGCTGCAAGCCGTGCCGGAAGAAAGTAAAATATTCTAGGACATTGTACGGCGAAAGGTAGTATATTATAAGCAGGAGGGAACGGACTGTGTATTTAATCAAGAGAAGCCTTATAAATAAAGGGTTTTGAATGATTTAAGTCCTATTTTTTTATGAAGTTATGAATTTTGGATTGACATATTTTCATATGACAGTTAATATAATATTAAAGACAGGCAACTTGAGTGTCTGCCAAGCGGCAAAGTAAGGTGTTGTGCCAGAGAGCAGTGCCTTATGAGCTTTATAAGGGTTTGACATTTACCACAATCTGGCTAGAGGTTAATCCTCGAAAGAAAATGTTAGAAAGGCTCTGCTTATGCAGAGCCTTTCTTAATCTAAGCAAGTAGTGGAGAATTGTAGTGAGGAATGTTTTAGATTGCATAAATGCATTTATTCCGCTATTATCAACCGAATATGAGCTTGTGCTAGGGAGGAAAGGTGTTTCAGTTACATTAAGAATCTCATTTGATAAAAAAGATTGTTTTCATCTTATGGGGCTACAATATCTCGTAGACAGACCTGAATTGAGCCGAGACAGAGGCAGAGTATTTGATGAGATAGCAGATGGAACAATTACAATTGAAAAAATAGAGTCATCAGATTTTTATAATAAGATAGAGCAAAGAGTTCATTTTCTGCCATTGCTTGAACAAATGATTGACAGTAATGATACTGTGTTTAAGTATAATAAGAAAGCAAATATGTATTCAATGATTGAGGCAGATTATCTTATGGAAAACAATATGGAGAGCAGGAATCTATTTCTGTTTTTATCTAATGATGAAGGAGATAATTATTTCTGTCGTTCATTTTTCCCAGAAGAAAAGATGGATTATTCAAAAAATCAAGCATCGTGGACACTTCTTTATAAGAAAAAGATTGATTTATCAACGGGGATAGAGAAAGTTCTTTACAATAGAATAAAATAATTTTTTACATAAGCCATTTGAACTAACAATTGTTAGATGCTTTTTTTATAAAATGTGAAAGCTGTAAACAGCAGGAGGAAAAATGCAAAACAGTTATTGTTATTTTAAAAATGAAAAATGTAAATACTTTCCGTGTCATAAAGTGGAAAAAGAGACAGATTTTAACTGCCTCTTTTGTTACTGTCCGTTAAATCAGTACGAAGACTGTCCGGGCAATCCGCACTTTATCGTACGTGAAAGCGGAAAGAAAATTAAAGACTGCACGTATTGTACTTTCCCGCACCAGCCGGAAAACTATGAAAAGGTTGTGCGGTTTTTGTCGGAGAAGATGAAGTAAGGGAAGAGGTGATAGACGTGAGTATATATGAATACGATGAAGAAGGACATATGAAAGTCGTCCGTGAGGAAGGCTTTCAGGAGGGACAGGCATCGGTGCTGTTACCAATGATAATAAAAAAGTCAAAAAGGGCAAGTCAGCAGAGCTAATAGCCTCCGGACTTGAAGAAGAAGTCTCTGTAATACAGCCGCTTTACGATGCAGTAGCAGCGGCGGCGCCGGAATATGATATGGAAAAAATCCGGCAGACCCTGTATGGAACATTTTGAATTGCAAATGAAATTACAAATGAAATTTCTTGCAATTCTATCAATTCTATGGAATAATAAACTCTGGATAAAATCCAGATGATAACGAAATAATCACTGTAAACGAAATGAAACTGTGCAGAAAACAGATTTGTGAAAACGCGCAGGCTTACATTTCAGGGAATCAAGTGAAATTCTTGAACAGTTCCGCTGCTGTGTACAGGGAGGCGGTATCCATAATGCCACTGGAGGAGGCTACTTTTAGCTGACCGAATCCGGGAAGGCGGGTATTGCTGTTAATCTGTGAGTCAGAAGACCGGTTTACAGGCAGAGTTAAAATAGTCGTTGCGAGAACAACAGACTATTGATTTTTATGCAGACAGACAGGTCTGCTCCTTTTCTGCGATCATATCGGAATCATCAAAACACTTCATGAAAAAGAAAAGGAGAAAACAAAATGAAGAAAAAAAGATTTCTTGCACTCATGCTTGTGTTTACGCTGCTTGCGGCAACGTTTACAATGGGCGGCTGCGGAACCGGTAACACGACAAGCCAGACGAATAGCGAAAGCAGCTATGACGGACAGCTTGTATTTGACCATGCAATGGAATTACAGTATGCAAAGCTGTTTTCTGTAGAGTATTACAAGGGCGGTTATAAGCTGCTGACTATTACCAACAGAGATGAAGATACTGCGATTGTGGCAAAGCAGTCTAAGATTTTGCTCGTTCCGGAAGGAATGTCCACGCCATCAGGATTAGATGCGGATACACTGGTATTAAAGACACCGGTTACAAATCTGCTCGTATCTTCAACACCGGTAACATCCCTGATGAATGCAAGCAACTGTCTTTCTAATATCAGCCAGGTAACTTATGATAAGGATTCATGGTACATTGACGGCGTAAAGAAAGCATTTGATGACGGAAAGCTTACTTACGTAGGCGACTACAAAGCACCGGATTATGAAACAATTATTGCAGGCGCACCTACACTTGCTATATATTCAACCATGCTAACCGGCAAACCGGATGTAGCAGAAAAATTAAAGGAACTGGGGATTAATTACATTTTAGACCAGTCTACCTATGAAGAAAATCCGCTCGGACGTGTAGAATGGGCAAAATTCTATGCGGCACTCTGCAATGAAGAAGATGCTGCCACAACCATGTATAATACACAGGCGGCTTATGTAGATACACTTTCAAAGGCTGAAAAGACCGGAAAATCCGTTGCGGTATTCTATATTACTTCAAAGGGCAAGCTCTATGTCAGAAATGCAGGAGATTACCTTACACAGATGGTCAATATGGCAGGTGGAGAGTACATTTTCTCTGACTTAAATACAGATAAGACCGGTACACAGGAAATGAATATCGAAAGCTTTTATGAAAAAGCGAAAGATGCAGACTATGTGATTTATATCTGGAGTTTAGGCGGAAAGCCGTCTACACTCAGTGATTTTACAGGTTATAACAGTGTGCTTTCAGATATGAAGGCTGTTAAGGACGGAAATGTATGGTGTACAACACCGGATTTCTTCCAGATTGCAGATACAATCGGAAGCATGATTAACGACATCAACTTAATGCTGAATGCTGATGCGAATACAACAGAACTTACATATTTAAAGAAGTTACAGTAAAACAGAAAATCTGTCTGTAAAAAAGTGCCACATCATTTTAATTTGGTGTGGCACTTTTGCGGATAGAGCAACTGGAATGGAGAAAAAATGCAGATAAAAAAAATAATCCGCTGTCAGGTTGTATACATTTTACTTGTGGTTTTATTTGTACTGGCAGTGATTTTTAATATCAATACAGGAAATGTTCATATATCTCCGGCACGAATTTTTCGCATTATTTTTCTGCATGGTGATATGGGAACACCGGAATACAATATTATCTGGAAAATCCGTCTGCCGCGTCTGTGTATGGCGGCAATTTTAGGCGGGGCATTGTCGTTGTCCGGATTTTTATTGCAGACATTTTTCAGAAATCCGATTGCAGGACCGTTTGTGCTTGGTATTTCGTCCGGTGCAAAGATGTTTGTTGCAATCACGATGATTTTTCTGCTGAAATATATGTCCGGTATGCCGCTGTGGGCGCAGGTCGCAGCCGCATTTGTCGGTTCGCTTCTTGCCATGCTTTATGTCCTGCTTTTTGCAAACCGCGTGAAAAGTATGTCTATGCTTCTCGTCGTGGGAATTATGATTAGCTATATTTGTTCGGCAATTACGGATTTGTGTATTACATTTGCAAATGATTCGGATATCGCCAATCTGACACATTGGGCAATGGGCAGTTTTTCGGGCAGTTCATGGAGCACCGTAAAGCTTGCGGCGGCAGTGGTATTTCCAACGGCAGTTGTCACCTTTTTATTTTCAAAGCCGATTAGCGCGTATCTGCTGGGAGAGGGCTATGCACAGAGCATGGGGATTCGTATCCGTTTTTTCAGGGTCTGTATCATTTTGCTGTCCAGTCTTTTGTCAGCCTGCGTAACGGCACTTGCGGGACCGATTTCCTTTGTCGGCATTGCCGTTCCGCATATTACAAGACTGTCTTTAAAAACGACAAAGCCGGTGGTTACGATTCCTGCAATCTTTTTGTGCGGCGCCGTATTCTGTATGTTCTGTGATTTGATTGCAAGAACAATCTTTTCGCCGTCAGAACTGGCAATCGGAACGGTTACGGCAGTGTTTGGCGCACCGGTCGTTATCTGGCTGATGGTGAAGCGGCAGAAGTAAAAGGAGAAAAGCATGGAACAGGTATATATAGAAACACAGGATTTAAGTGTGGGCTATCATGGGAAGGCACTGTTAAAAGACATTGCACTCAAGGTCAAAAAAGGAGAAATTCTTGTACTGATTGGACCAAACGGTGCGGGAAAGTCCACAATTTTAAAAAATATTATCCGGGAAATGCAGCCGATATCCGGCGGTATTTATATTAAAGGAAAGAATGTGAAGGATTTCACAAGCAAACAATACGCAAAAACGATGTCTGTTGTACTGACGGAGAAAATCAAGACGGAAATGATGACATGCCGTGATGTCGTTGCCATGGGACGGTATCCGTATACGAATTATTTCGGAAAGCTGACCAAAGAAGACGAACAAATTGTGACAGAATCGCTGGAAAAGGTATCTGCCATGGACATTGCGGAAAAGGATTTTTCACAGATTAGTGACGGACAGCGACAGCGGATTATGCTTGCGAGGGCGGTCTGTCAGAAGCCGGAAATTATTGTACTGGACGAGCCGACATCATTTCTGGATATCCGTCACAAAATAGAGCTGCTCGACATTTTGCTGGAAATGGCAGTCAAGGATAAGGTGACGGTCATTGTGTCACTGCATGAAATTGAACTGGCGGCAAAAATCGCAGATTATGTGATGTGTGTCGGCGGAAACGGAACGATTGAATTTGGAAGACCGGAGCAGATTTTTACGGACAGCCGTATCAGTACTCTTTACGGATTACAGCAGGGGACGTATAATTGTCTGTATGGCAGTACGGAATTAAAAAAGCCCGAAGGCACACCGCGTATTTTTGTTGCGGGCGGCGCGGGAACAGGCATTTTTACATACCGCGAATTACAGCGTATGGGATTGGCGTTTACTGCCGGCATTTTATATGAAAATGACTGCGACTACCCGGTCGCACAGGCACTGGCGGCACAGGTGATTACGGAAAAAATGTTTGAGCCGGTCGGGGAAGAAGCATTTACGGCGGCGTGCCGTGCGATTGATGAAGCAGATATTGTGATTGATACAGGGTGTCCGACAGGACAGATGAATGAAAGAGTAAAAGAACTGCCGGAGTATGCAAAGGCACACAAAAAACAGGTGCTTTTCCGCCCTGACAGTGAAACGTTAAGAAATTGTCTTTTGCAGTAAAATCAATGCTGGATAAGGAGAGGTGCAGGCATGAAACCAATGGAAATTGAGAAACAATCCTTTGCAATCATCGAAAAGGAACTGACGACACAGATACCGCCGCAGTATAAGCCGATTGTCAAAAGAGTGATTCATACAACTGCGGATTTTTCGTATGAAACGAATATGGTATTTTCCGAGGGCGTTGTAGACAAGGCGCTGGAAGCCATTCAAAAAGGAACGGACATTGTGACGGATACCAATATGGCAGGCGCGGGTATCAGCCATAAAATGGCGGAGCGGTTTGGCATTTCACTGCACTGCTATATGGCAGATGAAGCGGTGGCAAAGGAAGCGGCGGCGCGTGAAATTACCCGCGCGGCAGTCAGCGTGGAAAAGGCGGCAAAGCAGAATCCGGGCTGTATTATGGTAGTCGGCAATGCGCCGACGGCACTGATGAAAATACGGGAACTTTCAGATAAGGGCATATTTACACCGTCACTGGTTATCGGCGTGCCGGTGGGTTTTGTAAATGTCGTTGAAGCAAAGGAAGAAATCATAGACAGCACGTTGCCCTATATTGTGGCAAGAGGAAGAAAAGGCGGCAGTAATGTAGCGGCGGCGATTGTAAATGCCCTGTTTTACATGGCGGCAGAGGACGATAAAGAATGGCGCAGATGTTAGAACGGTATGTGTATAAAAATCAGAAAAAAATGCGGTGCGGTTATACAACAGGCACATGTGCGGCTGCCGCGGCAAAAGCGGCGGCACAGATGCTTTTATCCGGCAGGAAAGTGACGGAAGTTTCTGTAAGAACGCCGTCAGACATTACGCTGACACTGCCGGTCTGTGAGATTCAGATGAAGGCACATGCCGTATCCTGTGCCGTGCAGAAAGACAGCGGCGATGACCCGGATATTACCAACAAAATCCTGATATTTGCCGAGGTTTCCTATATTCATAATAATAGTAATATGAATAAAAGCACGGACATGACTGTAAAAAAATGCGATACAGAATCAGAGCGGTCCGATACAGCCGCAGTAAAACCGCAGATGATCGTTGACGGCGGTGTGGGTATCGGGCGGATTACAAAAAAGGGACTGGCGCGCCCGGTCGGGGCGGCGGCGATTAATCCGGTGCCGCTAAAGATGATTGAGGCGGCATTAAAGGAAACGGCAGAAGCATTTGGCTATGAGGGCGGATTGCAGGCGGTGATTTCTGCGCCGCAGGGGGTGGAAATCGCAAAAAAAACATTTAACCCGCAGCTTGGTATTACAGGCGGCATATCTATTCTTGGAACAAGCGGCATTGTAGAGCCGATGAGTGAGCAGGCGCTGATTGACACAATCCGTACAGAGATGAAAATGCACCTGGCAGACGGGGAACAGACTCTTTTGATAACACCGGGTAATTATGGACAGGATTTTTTACATGAAACATTAAAAATTGAATTAAAAAGAAGTATTAAATGCAGTAATTTTATCGGGGATACGATTGATATGGGCTGTGAACTTGGGGCAAAAGGAATGCTTTTTGTCGGTCATATCGGAAAACTGGTCAAGCTGGGCGCGGGCATTATGAATACCCATTCCAAAATGGCGGACGGCCGCATGGAAATACTGGCAGCGTGTGCCGTGCGGGCAGGCGCCGGGATTGAAGCGGTGCGCAATATTTTAGACTGTGTGACGACCGATGCTGCACTGGAGCTTTTAAAAAATGAAAAGATACTCGGAAAGACAATGGAACAGCTTATGTTACAGATTGATGCCTGCCTGCAAAAAAGAGGCGGTGACAATATGCAGATAGGTGCAGTTGTCTTTTCCAATGAATACGGACTGCTTGGAAAAACAGAACAGGCAGACGAACTGCTTTTAAAAATCACGGCAGATGTAAGCAGTGAAAAATAAGGATTCTGCATGGCAGATAGGAAACGAGGAATAAATATATGGTTAAAATTATCGGAGCGGGACCGGGGGCAAAAGACCTGATTACGGTGCGCGGCATGCGTGCATTACAGGAAGCCGATGTCATTATCTATGCAGGCTCACTGGTCAATGAAGAATTATTGGAATATGCAAAAAAAGAATGTGAAATTTATAACAGTGCTTATATGAATCTGGACGAAGTCATTGATGTGATTGTAAAGGCAGAGCAGGCAGGGAAAAAGGTTGTCCGTCTGCACACGGGCGATCCGTCAATTTACGGTGCAATCCGCGAACAGATTGAAGTGCTTGCCACACACGGAATCCAGTGTGAAATCTGTCCGGGCGTCAGCAGCTTTTTAGCGGCGGCGGCGGCGCTAAATTGTGAATATACCGTACCGGAAGTATCCCAGACGGTCATTCTTACGAGAATGGAAGGAAGAACACCGGTGCCGGAAAAAGAAAAGCTTTCGCTTTTGGCACAGCACGGCGCTTCCATGGCTGTTTTTTTAAGTGCGGGACATTTAAAAGAATTGCAGGAACAGTTGTGTGAGGGAGCGTATACACCGGATACGCCGTGTGCGATTGTATACAAGGCAAGCTGGGCAGAACAGCAATGTATAAAAACAACGATAAAGGAACTTGAACAAAAAGCACTGGAAGCGGGGATTACAAAGACTGCACTGGTGCTGGTCGGTGACTTTTTAGGGGAACAATATGCTTTTTCCAAGCTGTATGACCCGACATTTCAGACGGAGTACCGCAAATGAGAACAATCATCATTGCATTTACACAGCCGGGCTTACAGCTTGCAAAAAAAGCGGCACAAAACACAGAAGGAACGGTAGAAATCTACGGACATGAGCGATGTACTGACGGCACAATTCATTCCTTTTATTCGGTCGGCGAAGTGATAAATGAGCAGTTTTATCAGTGTGACAGGATTTTATTTATCGGGGCGGCGGCGATTGCCGTGCGTGTGATAGCACCCTATTTGAAAAGCAAGACGACAGACCCGGCGGTGCTGGTGGCAGATGAGGACGGAAAATTCCTGATTTCACTGCTTTCAGGGCATATCGGCGGGGCAAATGAGTGGTGCAGTACATTGGCAGAACGGCTTGGCGCGGCACCGGTCATTACGACGGCAACCGATACACGCGGTATGTTTGCGGTGGATTTATTTGCAGGAAAACACAGGCTGCGCATTGTAAATCCTGTAATGATTCAGGACATTTCGGGGCGCATTTTAAATCATGAACCGGTTGGAATGACAGGAAATGATGAATATATAGACCTGTTAGAACAGGCGGAAAAGCAGTATCCGGGGCAGATACAGGTTACTAAAAATGAAAACGGAGAATTTGAAAGCGGAATCCAGATTATAACAGAGGAGCATGAAAAAGAAGTATTTTTACGGACTATAAAACTGGTGCCGATGAATCTGGCAGTCGGAATCGGCTGTAAAAAAGGAAAAAGTTTAAAAGAGATTGCGCAGGCGGTTTATACGACATTTGCGCAGAATGACCTGCTGATAGAGCGAATCGGTGTGATTGCATCTATCGACAGAAAGGCGCAGGAACAAGGAATTATCAGTTTTGCAAAACAGATGAAAGTGCCGTACCGGACGTATGCGGCACAGGAATTAGAACAGCAGGCGGGTACATTTACGGCATCGTCTTTTGTAAAGGGGCAGATGGGTGTGGATAATGTCTGCGAGCGGAGTGCCTGTGCGGCTTCCGGCGGCGGAGAAAAAATAGTGGCAAAAACCGCCTGTGACGGCATCACGGTCGCGGTTTATAAAATAAAAAGAAATGAGGAGTAAGATGCTTAAAATAGTAGGATTTGGAAGCGGTTCAAAGGAAAATATGACACTGGAAGCAGTCAGGGCAATACAGGATTCGGAACTGGTGGTGGGATTTCGGACTTATGTGGAATTATTAAAACAGTATTTTCCGGATAAACAGTATTATTCAACCAATATGATGCAGGAGCGGGAACGCTGTCAGTATGCCATCGACAGGGCAAAAGAGGGAAAAGAAACGGTGCTGGTGTGCAGTGGGGACAGCGGTGTATACGGCATGGCGAGTCTGGTTTATGAACTGGCAGAAGAATCCGTGCAGATTCAGGTAATATCCGGTGTGACGGCGGCAAACAGCGGTGCGGCATGTCTTGGCGCGCCGTTATCCCACGACTTTGCGGTGATTAGTTTAAGTGACTGCATGACACCGTGGGAACTCATTGAAAAGCGCCTTCTGGCGGCGGCAGAAGCAGACTTGGTTATCTGCCTGTACAATCCGTCAAGCCGCCGCAGGGCAGGCTATTTAAAGAAGGCCTGTGAAATTGTAGAAAAAGCACAGTCACCGGATACGGTCTGCGGTTATGTAAAAAATATCGGACGGGACGGACAGGAAACGGGCGTTCTTTCTTTAAAAGAATTGGCAGAATTTGAAGCAGATATGTTTACGACTGTCTATATCGGAAACAGCCGGACAAAGGTGATTGGCGGGAAAATGGTAACACCGAGAGGGTATCAGGTACGATGAGCATGAAAAAAATTGTCCTGTTTGCCGGAACGACCGAGGGACACCGGCTCTGTGAATGTTTTGTGCAGAATAAATGGCAGGCAGAGGTTTTTGTGGCAACAGAATACGGCAGGGAAATTCTTCCGCAGGCACCGAATCTTCATATTCATGCCGGACGGCTGGACATGAAGCAGATTTACAGTCAGCTTACGCAGATTCGCCCGGTGTGTGTGCTTGATGCAACACATCCATATGCAGATGAGGTGACAAAAAATATCAAAGAAGCCTGTCAGACAGCAGGAGTTCCCTATATGCGGATACTGCGGGAAAATACGGATATGACGGAAAATGTAACCGGCAGTGCAAAGGCGCATATCCGCGTGGCAGACAGTATGCGTGAAGCGGTGGATTTGTTAAATGACAAGCCGTATCTTGAAAAGAATATTCTGCTGACAACAGGAAGCAAGCATTTACCGGATTACACAAAGATACAGGATTATCAGAACCGTGCCTATTTAAGACTGCTTCCCAGTCCTGAAATGCTTCAGAAGGCGGTTGATACGGGATTTCTGCCGGCACATTTAATTGCAATGCAGGGACCGTTTTCACAGGAATTAAATGTTGCATTGATAAAACAGTCAGGTATCGGCGTACTTGTCACAAAGCAATCCGGCAAAAGCGGCGGGTTTGAAGAAAAAATATCTGCCGCAGAACAGACAGGAACGGATGTTATCGTGATTAAAAGACCAAAGCAGGAAGACGGGAAAAATCTGTCCGAGGCAGAAGCGGAACTAAAAAAATTAATGACATAAGTGTGTAAATGAATTTTGCCGCTTATAGATGTGATAATGGAGAAGAACATGAAACAGGTAACAATAGCCGGAATGGGGCCGGGCAGTGCAGGCTGCATGACACAGGAGGTCTGCCGGGCAGTAAAACAGGCAGACGTTTTAATCGGTTCAGAACGCCTGATTGCGCCGTATACAGATCAAAGAACGGTTAAAGCGGTGACGGCGGCAGAGATTCTGCGGGCAGTTGAAAATGAAGACGGGGAGCATTTTACGGTGCTGATGTCGGGAGATACCGGATTTTACAGTGGGACGAAAAAACTGGTTGAGCAGTTAAACGGAAAATATGCGTACCGGATTCTGCCGGGCATTTCCTCTGTAATATATTTTGCGGCAAAAATCGGTGTGGCATGGGAGCAGGCGCAGTTTGTCAGCCTGCATGGAAAGAAACAGCCGTATCTTCCGGTGATTATGCAAAATGAGTACACTTTTTTTCTGACACAGGGAAATACCGCGGAAATCTGCACCCGCATTGCAGAGACAGGCTTGGGAAATGTCCATGTCTGGATTGGTGAAAATCTTTCTTATCAGAATGAAAAAATTATGCACGGAAGTGCAAAAGAATTAACGGCATATCAGGCGGCAGGGCTGTCGGTTATGGCAGTACATAACCCGAAGCCGGGAGCATTTACAGGAACCGGACTGCCGGACGACTGCTTTATCCGCGGCAGTGTGCCGATGACAAAGCGGGAAATCCGCGCAAGCGTGGTGAGCCGCATAGCACCTGCAAAGAACGCCTGTATTTATGATATCGGTGCAGGAACCGGCTCTGTCACCGTGGAACTTGCAATGCAGGCTTTATACGGGTGCGTTTATGCAGTTGAAAGGACAGAAGAAGGGTGCAGTCTGATTGCGCAGAATGCGCATAAATTCGGACTGGATAACATACAGGTGGTGCATGGCAGTGCCGCCGGTGTACTGGAAGAACTGCCTGCGCCGGACGCGGTATTTGTCGGCGGAAGCGGCGGAGAACTGGAAGACATTTTTAAAATCATTTTAAAGAAGAATCCGCATGTACGCATTGTAATAACGGCAGTTACATTAGAAACGGTACAGGAAGCGGTACGGCTGTTGGAGCAGAACGGATTTGATACGCCACAGATTGTACAGATTGCCGTGACGGAAGTTAAAAAAAGGGGACAGTATCATATGCTGTCTGCCAATAATCCTGTATTTATAATAGAAGGGAGCAGTGTCAGATGAGCCGGATAATGATTGCGGGAACCGGAAGCGGGAGCGGAAAGACAACGATTGTCTGCGGATTATGCCAGTGCATAAAAGATATAGGACGGACACCGACCGCCTTAAAATGCGGTCCGGATTATATAGATGCGATGTTTCATTCGCGTGTGTTAAAAATGTGTACCGGCAATTTAGACAGCTGGTTTTGTGATAAAACAACGATTCGCACACTGCTTGCAAAGAAAGAAAAAAGCAGTGACATCACAGTGATTGAAGGTGTTATGGGCTATTATGACGGCGCGGGTTTCAGTACAAAGGGGAGTTCCTTCGAAATTGCGCAGATAACGGATACACCGGTGATTTTAATTGTAAACTGCCGTGGTATCAGCAATTCTGTCGGGGCAGTGTTAAAGGGATTTACGACATTTCAGGAAAATTCGCAGATACGCGGAGTTATCTTTAATCAGATGTCGGAAAAACTCTATCCGCAGGCAAAAAAAGCGGCACAGGAACTGGGACTGATTCCGCTGGGCTTTCTGCCGTATAAAAAGGGTGGAGCATTGGAAAGCCGTCATCTGGGGCTGGTTACAGCAGATGAAGTCGTGCATTTTAAAGAAAAAATCGACACGATAGCCGCGCAGATGAAAAAAAGTCTTGATTTAGAGGGAATCCTTGCGCTGGCAGAAACTGCAGTGCCGCTGAAAGAAAACGAAGATATCAGAGAAGCAGAGGAAAAGGAAAAAGAGCCGGTAACGGCATTGGACAAGCCGGAAAGCACGGGTTTACAGGATACGGCAGGAAATAAACTCCGCATAGCTGTGGCAAAAGACGCCGCTTTCTGCTTTTTATATGAAGATAATTTAGAGTATCTGCGGGCAAACGGGTGTGAATTGGTGTTTTTTAGTCCGCTGTCCGATAAAAAACTACCGGAGAAAATAGACGGATTACTGCTTTACGGCGGATATCCTGAATTACATACAAAAGCTTTGTCCGAAAATGAAACACTGAAAAGTGAAATTAAAGAGCAGATACTGGGCGGACTGCCGTGTATTGCGGAATGTGGCGGATTTTTATATCTGCATGAAACACTGGAAACACCGGAAAAAGAACGTTTTCCGATGTGCGGCGTGATTGCGGGAAACGGATTTGGGACAGGAAAGCTCTGCCGCTTTGGCTATATGACACTCACGGCGCAAAAGGACACAATGCTTGCGGCAAAGGGCGAAACGATTCGCGCGCATGAATTTCACTACTGGAACAGTGATAATATCGGTGCGGATTATGAGATTACAAAGGCTTCGGATAACACTGCGGCATCCGGCGGTTATGGAACGGATACGCTTTATGCGGGATTTCCGCACATTTATTTTTACGGAAATGAAGCGGCGGCAAAGCGTTTTTTAAAAGCCTGCGAGATGTATCATGAAAATAACATAAAAGATGTTCATGCCATATCTTATGGCATGGAAGAAAAAAACGATATTTATAGAATTTTCCCAGAACTGGCAGAGGCGGGTGGACTGGATAAAAATGCCGTCAAACAGGCGCAGAAGCATTGGAACAGCATTGCCAAGCCGCTGTACGGACTTGGAAAAATGGAGCAGCTCATTACACAGATTGCAGGGATACAAAACACACCCAATGTAGCGATTGACAAGCGTGCGGTGATTGTCATGTGCGCGGATAACGGCATTGTGGAAGAAGGGGTCACACAGACCGGGCAGGAAGTGACGGCAGTGGTAAGCTGTAACATGGCAGACGGCATTTCAAGCGTCTGTAAAATGGCGGATTATGCCTATGCAGAAGTGATTCCGGTAAATATCGGCATTGCCGCAGACTGCCTGCCGGACGGAACAGATGTCAATTCCTATCCGGGACTTTTAAACCGCCGGATTATGGCGGGAACAAAAAATTTCTTAAAAGAGCCTGCGATGTCAGAGGAGCAGCTCACACAGGCAGTTTACACAGGAATGAACGTGGTAAAATCGTGCAAAGAGCAGGGATACCAATTACTTGCAACCGGTGAAATGGGTATCGGAAATACGACCACAAGCACAGCACTTGCCTGTATTCTGCTGGATTTAAACCCGCAGGAAGTCACGGGACGCGGTGCGGGGCTGGACAATGCGGGATTGAAAAGAAAGACAGAAGTCATTGCAGAGGCACAACACTTGTATACAAAATACAAAAAAAATCCACTCTGTCTGTTACAGCAAATCGGTGGGCTGGACATTGCAGGTCTTGTCGGTGTCTTTCTGGGCGGTGCGGTTTACCGGATACCTGTGATTGTTGACGGTGTTATATCGGCGGTTGCCGCGCTGATTGCAGTGTCTGTTTTTCCGGCGGCACGGGATTTTATCATTACATCTCATCAGGGAAAAGAACCGGCGATGAAAGCATTGTTAAAAGCCCTTGAAAAAGAAGCCGTTCTCTTTGCGGAGCTTGCACTGGGTGAAGGAACGGGTGCGGTCATGCTGTTTCCGCTGTTAGATATGGCAATGCGCGTATACCGGGAAAACACGACATTTGAAGATATACAGATTGAAGCTTATGAGGATTATAAAAAATGTTAATTTTAATTACAGGTACCAGTGGGAGCGGCAAATCCGAATATGCGGAAAAAATCTGCTGTGGACTTGCGGGCAGTGCAAAAAAATATTATATTGCAACCATGCAGCCCTACGGTGCAGAGGGTACACAAAGAATCCGCCGTCATCATGCACTGCGGCAGGGGAAAGGCTTTGAAACGATAGAGCAGTACCAAAATGTCAGCAAGGCATTTGATAAAGTGCAGACAGAAGTTGTGTCACACGCAGCGCAAAATGAGAAGCCGGTGGTACTGTTAGAATGTCTTTCAAATCTTATGGCAAATGAATGTTTTGAAGAGGGTGGAACACCCGATGCTGTATTTTCAGACTGTATACAGCTCTACAGACAGTGCCGTCATCTTGTGATTGTAACGAATGAAATTTTTTCAGACGGCTGTCTGTACGACAATACGACAACGGATTATATCACACGGATGGGACGGTTAAATACACAGCTTGCGCAGGAAGCTGACTGTGTAGCAGAGGTGGTCTATTCGATTCCTGTATATTGGAAAGGGTCGTATGAGCTGATTCAGGAGAATTTGCCGCTGTAAAAATAGCATTGCTGTCAGGCAAAATATTTAAAGGGGCAGAAAAAGCGTAAATAGTATAAAAGAAGGAGGAACGGGCAGAAAAAATGAATTGGGTAAAATCACTTATCATCGCATTTTCGATGTATTCTAAAATTCCAATGCCGCATCTGAATCTGGAAGAAAAAGATATGCGGTATGTTATGGGATTTTTTCCGCTGGTCGGATTGGTGCTTGGTGCGTGTCAGTTTATATGGTATAAGCTGTCAGCATTTTTAGGCGTGCCAAACGTCAGCCGGGCATTGATTTTTCTGGTACTGCCGGTGATTGTTACAGGCGGGATTCATGTGGACGGTTATATGGATACCAGTGATGCGATTCATTCATACGGTGACAGGGAGAAAAAACTTTCTATATTAAAGGATTCCCATATCGGGGCATTTGCGGTTATCCGCCTGCTGGTATACAGTGCGGTTTATTTTGCGGCACTTTTCTGGATGGCAGAGCAGGGAAAAGAACAGGCATTTCTGCTTTTTGCGGGCATATTTTATTTGTCACGGATACTCAGCGGCTTTGCGGCGGTCAATTTCCGTGGTGCAAGAAAAAACGGGATGCTGTATACATTTACCAGTGTGACGGACCGTTACCGTGTCAATGCGCTGTTAGGCATACAGTTTGTCATCTGCCTGGTTGGAATGGGGCTGGTTGATATTTACAAGACCGGTGCGGTATTTCTTGCCGCAGGGCTTGTGCTGTGTTATTACAGACATATGGCATATAAAGAATTCGGCGGTGTAACGGGCGACTTAGCGGGCTATTTTTTGTGCGTGAGTGAATTGTGCATGACGGTGGTACTGGCGTGTGTGAATATTTTGTAATTGCGGGCGTAACAGTTTTGTATCGCATGCGGCACAAAACCGCATTTATATAGAATTGCATTTATGTAAAAATGCAATAGAGTTATATCGGCAGATGAGAAATCGACTGCGCAAAATTTTAAGTGCTGTTTTGCAACAAGGCTGATGAGATTAACCGTAAATGGATTGTAGTAGGAACGGAGAAATATGGAAGTATATTTTGGCGGGGCTTTTCAGGGAAAGCTTGATTATGTATTAAAGAAAAAAGGAAATTTAAAGGTGGCGGACGGCAGGGACTGTGATGAAAAGCGGTTACAGTCGGCGGATGTTGTCAATCACCTGCATTTATTGATTCAAAGGCGGATAGCGGCGGGAGAATCGACAGATACGCTTATTGATGAGCTATATGCCGTCAATCCGCAGATGATTCTGATTTGTGATGAGGTCGGAAGCGGAATTGTGCCGCTGGAACGAAAAGACAGGATTTACAGGGAAGCTGTCGGACGTGTGCTGTGTGCGGCAGTGGCAAAATCCGACAGGGTGGAGCGGATTTTATGCGGAATCGGACAGTGCCTGAAGCAGGAATCAGCAGGAATTACAAAATAGCGCGGGGAAAGCCTGCGGGAGGTGAGGTCGTATATGAAGATTGTGCTGATTCGGCACGGAGCAACAAAGGGAAATCTTGAAAAACGCTATATCGGAAGAACAGACGAGGATTTGTGCGGTGAGGGCATAAAGAAACTGAAAGAAGATACGTGCGCAGGCATTTATCCGCCGGCGCAGGCGGTCTTTTCCAGTCCGATGAAGCGGTGTCTGTCTACGGCAGAATGTATTTATCCGGTACAGACACCGCAGATTGTATGGAATTTCAGAGAGTGTGATTTCGGGCTTTTTGAAGGGAAGAATTATAAAGAACTGACAGGAAATCCGCAGTATCAGCAGTGGATTGACAGCAACGGCACACTGCCGTTTCCGGGCGGGGAAGCTTTGACGGATTTTAAGAAAAGAAGTGTCTGTGCATTTTTGGAAACGGTTTCAAAATCGGAAAGCATTTTAAAAGGACAGGTAACATCGGGAAAACAGGACGACACTACAGTGGCATATGTCGTTCACGGCGGTACAATCATGGCGGTATTGTCGGAATTGTACGGCGGGGACTATTATGATTATCACTGCGGCAACGGGGAAGGATATTTGTGCAGTCTGACAAAAGATAAAAAGCTGTCGGTGATAGGAAAAATAAGCGCCCGAAATGGTTGTGAAATCCACGGTACAGTGCTAGAATAAAAATGTTAATAAATCAATGGAATACAGCCGCCCACAGGAGTGGATTCGTATTTTCAGACGGTAATAAGTTGAAATAACAAATCAGGAGGACAAAATGGTTAAGCATGTTATTTTGTGGAAATTAAAAGAAGAATTTTCGGCAGAGGAAAAACAGCAGATTAAAGCCGGAATCAAAGAAGGACTGGAAGGCTTAGCCGGACAGATTCCGGGCATGACAGAAATCAAAGTCAATATTGACGGTCTGCCAAGTTCTACAGTCGATGTAATGCTGGATTCGACATTTGAAACAGCGGAAGCATTGAAAAATTACAGCACCCATCCAAAGCATGTAGTAGTGGCTGATAACAAAGTAAGGCCGTATACAGCAGTCCGCTCCTGCATGGATTATGAAATCTAAGGCAGGATAAGATGCAGTATTTTTGGTGTCAGACCGGTGCGGTTGCACTGGGATTTTTACTGGATTTAATTTTTGGTGACCCGCATTGGCTGTACCACCCGGTACAGCTAATCGGCAGTCTTATTTCAAAACTTGAAAAAGTTTTATTAAAGGATACAGATTCCGATAAAAAGAAGTTTAGAAACGGTGCGTTGCTTGCGGTGCTTGTAACCGTATTGACAGGCGCTGTGACAATATTGATTTTATTTATCTGTTACCGCATTTCCATGACGGCGGGTTTTATCGTGGAATCCGTCATGTGTTATCAGATTCTTGCAGTGAAATCATTAAGGGTAGAAAGCATGAAAGTCTATACGGCATTAAAGCAGGACGGTCTGCCTGCGGCAAGAACGGCAGTTTCCATGATTGTCGGACGGGATACCGCACAGCTTGACGAACACGGCATTGTGCGTGCGGCAGTGGAAACGGTTGCGGAAAATACGTCAGACGGTGTGATTGCACCGCTGTTTTATATGTTTTTTTTCGGTGCGGCAGGCGGTTTTATCTATAAAGCAGTCAACACCATGGATTCCATGATTGGTTATAAAAATGATAAATATCTGTACTTCGGGCGGTTTGCGGCAAAGCTTGATGATGTCTTAAATTTTATTCCGTCAAGAATCGGCGGTGTATTAATGGTTTTATCGGCGGGAATTGCTTCACTGGCAGAAAGAAGCAGCGAAAAGCACTACAGCATGAAAAATGCGTGGAAAATTTTTCTGCGCGACCGAAAAAAGCACAGCAGTCCGAATTCTGCCCAGACGGAAGCCGCGTGCGCCGGTGCATTAATGGTCGCTTTATCAGGCGATAATTATTATTTCGGAAAGCTTGTAAAAAAGCCGCAGATAGGCGATGCCGTCCGTCCGCTGGAAGCAGAAGATATTAAAAGAAGCCACGTACTGCTGTATATTTCTGCGTTTTTAATGGTGGCTGCGGTACTGGGGCTTAGGGTGGTGTTCTTTCTGATGATATGACACTGGAAGAAGCGCGGGAAGAAAGGCTGAATACAATAAAGCTGAATAAACCAACAGCCTTATCCGCACAATTCGGATAAGGCTGTTTTTTATGGGTGATTATCAGGTTACTGAATTTTTAATGAAACGCACTTCCGTAAAACAGCCGTTTCATAAAATTATACATGCCCTTCTGCCATACATCACCGTCATGACCGCCCTCTGTTTCATAGAAAATGTGGTCGATAGACTTTTCGGTTAAAATGCGGTCATATTCAGCCCCGAAACGGCAGAAGTAACCGTGTTAGTCTTTGCCGTGCCTGTACCTGCGGACTGTCCGCACCCGGCAAGCAGGACAGAAACAGCTGTAGAAAGCGCGGCGGTGGTAAGAGCAGTTTTATAAAAATATTTTTTCAACATTGTAAATCCCTTCCTAAACAATATTTATACTATTAAAATTTACATCGTATAAGAATTTCTATGATAAAAATAGTGTAATACTTAAAGTTAAGTTTAAGTCAAGCCCTTACAGGAGATTTATTGTGAAATCACCTTTCGCATGGTATAATATGCGTAAGCAATGAGCCGTGCCGGACGAAAGTCTAAGGAAAAACTGTGCTTGCACAAAGCACTTTTAGACGATTTTATCTGATAGGACGAACACTCGACAGAGCAGGAAAGTTAGGCAATCCTGTTCCTGCACGGCGGGGTAAGAGAGAAAGCAAAGCATACAGACAGGAGGCAGGCATGCAGAGAGAAATACACGGCGGAAATGTATATGGCAGAGAGGTACGGCTGGATTTTTCCGTCAATATCAATCCACTGGGCATGCCACAGGGAGTAAGGCAGGCAATTACGGAATACACGGCATGGGACGAAACGTATCCGGATATTGAATGTACGGATTTGCGCAGGGCGATAGCACAAAAAGAAGGGATTGCGCCGGAGCAGATTCTTTGTGGAAACGGAGCATCGGAACTGCTGATGGCAGTTGTGCGTGCCGCCGCACCGGAAAAATGTGCCATAGCGGCACCGTCATTTTCAGGATATGAGCGTGCGGTGCGTGCCGCAGGGGCAGAGCCGGTATTTTATGAGCTTTCACATGACACGGGTTTTGGTTATGAAACAGTCTGTGACCGCTTGTCAAAAATGACGGTTCAGATGCTTTTTTTGTGCAATCCGAATAATCCCACGGGAAATACAATCCCGGAGCAGATTTTGACGGAAATTTTACAGTTTTGTGCATCAAAAAAAATCCGTGTTGTCGCAGATGAATGTTTTCTGCGGTTTCACCCGCATTATGAAAAAATGAGCTGTAAGCGCTTTTTAAAACAGTACCCGAATCTGCTCATCGTCAACGCATTTACAAAGTTTTATGCAATGGCGGGACTGCGGCTGGGGTATCTGATGACCGGGGATTTGTCATTGCTTCATGCGGTGGCACAGCAGCTTCCTGAGTGGAATGTGTCGTCAATCGCACAGCGTGCAGGAATTTCGGCATTACAGGATACAGAATATGAAAAGCGGACAAGGCAGTTGATTGAAAAGGAACGCCGATATCTGATACAGGAATTTTTAAAAATGGGTTGTACCGTATTTCCGTCCGAAGCGGATTATATTACATTCCGACTGCCGCAGGAAAAGACAGGATTTTTATTAAAGGAGCGGCTGTTAGAGGGGAAAATACTGATTCGCTCTTGTGCAAATTACAGGAATATGCCGCCGGACTGTTACCGCATTGCGGTAAAACAGCATGCAGATAATGAGGAGCTGGTCAGACAGGTTTGGCGGATTCTGATACAATGAATATCTGACAGCGCAGGGAAAGGATTTTAAAGAACCATGGCAAAAAATCTTATGGTGCAGGGGACGATGTCCAATGCGGGGAAAAGTATTGTCACCGCGGGAATTTTAAGAGTGTTAAAGCAGGACGGATACCGTGTAGCACCGTTTAAATCGCAGAATATGGCATTAAATTCTTATATCACAAAGGACGGACTGGAAATGGGCAGGGCACAGGTTATGCAGGCAGAGGCGGCAGGAATAGAGCCGTGTGTGCAGATGAATCCCATTTTATTAAAACCCACCAGTGATGTAGGCTCGCAGGTTATTGTAAACGGTGTTCCACTGAAAAACATGCCTGCAAAGGAATATTTTAAATATAAAAAAAAGCTGATACCCGATATTTTAAGTGCCTATGAAACATTAGACAGGCAGTATGATGTGATTGTACTGGAAGGTGCGGGAAGTCCGGCGGAAATTAATTTAAAACAGGACGATATCGTCAATATGGGCATGGCGGCACTGGTAGATGCACCAGTGCTTTTAGTGGGGGATATTGACAGGGGCGGCGTGTTTGCACAGCTGGCAGGAACACTGATGCTGTTAGAGGAAGAAGAACGCAGGCGCGTAAAGGGACTGGTGATGAATAAGTTTCGCGGCGATAAAAAAATACTGGAACCGGGATTAGACCAGCTTTATGATATCTGCCATGTGCCGACAATCGGCGTGATTCCGTATACCAGACTGGATATTGAGGAAGAAGACAGTCTGGCAGAAAGCCTTTTACAGACGGCACTGCCGGACGAAACGGATATGCGGCTTGATATTGCGGTGATTCGTCTGCCGCACATTTCTAATTTTACGGACTTGGACGCGCTGGCACGGCTTGACGGTGTGCGCGTACGGTATGCAGACCGTGCGGAACAGATTCAGACACCGGATTTACTGATTCTTCCGGGCACAAAAAATACGATTGACGATTTGAAATGGCTTCGCCGCACCGGACTGGAAAGCCCGATTTTAAACTGTGCCAGAAAAGGAATTCCGGTATTGGGAATTTGTGGCGGCTATCAGATGTTAGGCAATGAAATTGACGACAGCTGTGGGGCAGAAACGGGAGAGGTAGTTCCGGGGCTTGGATTGCTTCCGGTAAAAACCGTTTTTTCATTAGAAAAGCACAGAACCCGCGTAAAAGGTCGGATTTGTGCGCAATCCGGCATCTGGGGCAGCGTTTCGGGCTGTGAATGTACCGGTTATGAAATCCATATGGGCGAGAGCCGTATTTGCGAAGAAAATGCGCAGGGATTTATACAGCTTACCAATCAATCGGATTTATCAACACGCGCAGACGGCTGTGTCCGTGAAAATGTAGCAGGGACATATTTGCATGGGATTTTTGACGAGGTGGGATTTTGCGGGCGGCTCATAGAAACACTGTGCCGGCAGAAAGGCAGGAATTCGGCTGTGTCCGGGCAGATGAGTTTTTGGGAATACAAACAAAGAGAATATGATAAGTTAGCCGATGTGATTCGTGAAAATATGGATATGGAATATCTGTACCGTGTAATGGGGCTGGCATAAAATAAAATCCGGAAACTGCTTTTCATCATGCAGTTTCCGGATTTTTTATCCAACACATCTTTAACGGATTATTCCAACACAAGCAGAAGTGCCATTTTAAATCTGCCGTTTGCGGTTACGCTGTGAAGACCGTTCTTTTCAAAACGGAAACATTCACCGGCGCTGATTTCATAGTCTATTCCTTCATAGCCGATTGTCGCTTTGCCTTCCAGTGCGAAAACAATCGCATTGCCCGGTGCGCGGTGCGGTGTAAGACCTGTGCCTTCATCAAATGCCATTAACACATATTTCATTGATGGGTTGCTGGCTACGTCCATGTTGGCGATACTGCCTTCTTCATAAGAAATTAAATCTTTCAGTGCGAATACTTCATTTGTTTTTACATTTGCGTTCATAATGTTCTCCTTTTCAAAAATAATTTCAGTGTATACCAGTCCGTTTTCTGTCTGCATACCGCACAAAGTCTTTTCAGGGACAATGAGTGCCGTGCCGGGGGTGGCAAAAACATTTTTCGGTTCTTCACCCAGAAGAAATGTTCCGCTTCCGGCGTCTGTGATATACATGGTCATTCTGTCATAGCTTTCCTGACTGATAGAGGTTCCTGCACCCATTGAAAAATAGGTGATTTTATTGACCGTGCCAAGTCTGGAATCTCTTGAAACGGTCATGCCGTCCCGTATGGGACGCATATTTTCAATCGTAAATACCGGATTCAATAGGCTGTCCTCCTTTATTTTATTGTGCAAATCTATTATTGCCGTTTTTTTAAATATACACTACAATGGAGCAAAAAGGAAGTATGCACATTTAAGTTATATACTTACCTAAAGGTAAGTATAGCCGCAGATTCCACCGAAAGTAGAGTACAGCCTGTCAGAACGCGGCAAATCCCTGATACCGATACTTGTTTCCATGTGTGAGTGGGGCGGAAAACATAAAAATGATTTGATAGATTAAATTGACAGTGCATATAGAGAATAAAAATGAGCAAAAGGAGTGCGGAAAAAATGAGTAAACAAACGTTTACACCCAACAAAATTATTTCTTATTTTAAGACAGAGTGTGTTGTTTTACTGATTGTAACGGTGTCCGGGCTGATTTATAACTTAGGTCTGCTTGCGGGACCGTGGTTTGAAGGACGGATGACCGGCTGTCTGATTGACATTTTAAATGGAAGAAAGACATTTTATAATATGCTCATTCTGGTGGGATGTTACGTGCTTTCCATTGCGGTTGTGCAGGTGTCCCGCTATATCAAGCGTTTTTATGTCAGACGTTTTGCCAACAACGTCAACCGCCGCATGAAAGGTATTCTTTACGCCAGTCTGGTCGAAAAAAGCAGACCGGAGTTAAAGGAGCAGGGAACGGGCGATATTATGACAAAGGCGATATTGGACGTTGATGACTGTGTAGAGGGTATGCGGAAATTTACGACAGAAATCTTTGATACCGGCATTGCACTTGCCGCGTATGCGGGCATGTTGTTGTATTACGACTGGCGTCTTGCCCTGCTTTCCATGCTGTTTCCGCCGGTATCTTATCTGCTTGCCGAAAAAATGAAGGCCATTGTACAGCGGACCGGTGTGGTATACAAGGAACAGTCCGGTGCGTTAAGTTCGGCAACCTTAGACAGGGCAGAAAATGCCATTACTTACAGGGTGTTTGGCTGTGAACAGCAGCGTAAACAGGCTTATGAGGAAAATTTAACGGCATACGAAAAAGCCGCAGTCAGCGCAAATATCTGGAATACGATGATGCCGCCGCTTTATAAGGTCATTTCAATGACAGGCGTCCTGTTTATTTTGTATTTTGGTGCGGCAAACGTACTTGGAACAGGCTGGAATGTCTGGACGGTTGCGGTGTTTACAACATTTTTATCCTGCTTTACAAAGCTGTCCGTCAAATCGTCTAATGCGGCAAAATTATTCAATGCCGTTCATAAAGCACAGGTATCGTGGAAGCGCATTAAGCCGCTTTTAAATCCAGCATCAGAACATAAAAAGCCGGAAATACAGCCGGTTTCGCAGCTTGTGATAAAGGAGCTGACATTTGCCTATCCGGACGGTGAAAATATATTTGAAAACATTTCCCTTACGGCAAAGCCGGGAGATATTATCGGTGTGACCGGAGCGGTTGCGTGCGGAAAATCTACTTTCGGCAAGACATTTCTCGGAGAATACCCATATCAGGGCAGTATCATGGTTGACGGAAATGAGCTGGGAAGTCTGGACAGAAGACAGCACGCGGGCATTATCGGTTATCTGGGACATGACCCGGAATTATTTAACGATACTATTGAAAACAATATTTTAATGGGAGAAAATAAAAACGTATCTGATTACCTGAAACTGGTCTGCTTTAACGAGGAAGTACAGGCAATGCCAGATAAAGAAAATACAATGGTCGGAAACAGCGGCGTGCGGCTCTCCGGTGGTCAGGCGCAGCGTCTTGCACTGGCGAGAACCCTTTGTCATAAACGTCCGGTACTCATTTTAGACGACCCGTTTTCGGCACTCGATAAAGACACCGAAAAACAGATTTTTGCAAATCTGAAAAAATATATGGCAGACGGCATTGTGATAATAATATCACACAGATTGTATCTGTTCCCGCAGATGAATCAGGTAATCTGGATGGAAAATGGACAGGCAGTAACCGGTACGCATGAAAAACTGATGCAGGAGATACCGGAATACGCACAGCTTTACCATGCGCAGGAAGGAGGAAGTATTTATGAGCAGTGATTGTGGAAACATTATCAGACAGACTGTAAAGAAAAATGTTCTTCTGGCAGTGGGAATTGTTATTGCAGTGTGCGGAGCCGTTGTCATATCCCTGCTTCCGCCGCTTGTACTGGCAAAAATGATTGATGCCATGACACAAAAACAGAATGTCGGCTTTACCTTTGTGGCGCTTTATTTCGGGCTGACGGCGCTGACAGGTGTTATGGAAGCGTCAAGAGAAGGATTTCTGACGGTATTCGGACAGAAAATCACACATGCATTAAGAAGCAGTCTTATGGAAAAGTTTACAAGACTGACGGCAGACAGTTTAAACAAACAGGAACCGGGCGCACTGGTATCACGGTTTGTCGGTGATGTGGATACGGTAGAAAATCTGTTTACATCGGGCATTATCAGTATGTTTGCGGATGCCTGCCGCATCATCAGTATTCTGGCAGTCATATGGTTTCAGAATAAGGGACTTGCGCTTGTACTGTTTATTTTACTGCCGTTTCTGTTCTGGTTTACACGATATGTCCAGAAAAATATGTTAGCTGCGCAGGTTGAAAACCGCCGTGCGGTCAGCCGTGCTTCCGGTCATGTGCCGGAAACCCTGCATAATATCCGTACGATTCACAACCTTTCCAAAGAAAATTATATGGAAAAACGATATGACGAATATATCCAGCAAAGCTATCATGCCATGGAAAAGACCAACTTTTACGATGCGATCTATTCACCGGTCATTTTAATTTTAAATGCGGTTGTTGTTGCGCTAGTCATGCTTTTGTCCGCTTCCGGCAGTCCTAAGGTTCTGACACTGTTTGGTATGTCAGCCGGTACGGCGGTTGCAGTTATGAATTACATTTCGCAGATATTTACACCGCTTGAAAGTCTTGGCATGGAGATTCAGACCATTCAGTCTGCCATTGCGGGTGTGCAGAGAATCAATGAATTTTTTGCACTGCCGGAGCCTGCACCAAAACAGCATGAAAATACAGCAGATTCAAAACCGGTACAAAATAACGGTAAATCCTTTGTTGAATTTCGGGACGTCACCTTTGGTTATGACGAACATACGGTGTTAAAGCATTTAAGCTTTCAGGTAGAGGAAGGTGAGCAGATTACACTTTCAGGCAGAACCGGTGCCGGAAAAAGTACGGTATTTAAGCTGCTTCTGGGACTTTACGAACCGGGTGAGGGCAGTGTGTGGATTGACGGCAGAGAGGCAGCAGCGATTGACCGGAAGGACAGACGTTCATTGTTTGGCTATGTAGAGCAGTCATTTCACAGAGTAGCGGGAACGGTCAAAGACCAGATTACGCTGTATGATGAAAAGATTTCCATGGAAAATGTAAAAGAAGCGGCAGAACTGACGGGACTGCATGATACAATTATGCACCTCCCGGACGGATATGACACCATCTGTACACCAGAACTGTTTTCACAGGGACAGTGGCAGCTTTTATCCATAGCGCGTGCGGCGGCGGCAAGACCGAAGCTTTTGTTATTGGATGAAATCACGGCAAATCTTGATGCCGAAACGGAAAAAGAAGTGCTTGAAGCGCTAAAGAGAGTATCCGAAAACAGAACGGTTATCTCCATTTCACACAGAGTATCCGCAAAAATGGGAAGAATCATTCCGATTGAGCAGAAACTATAGGAATAAAAGCGGATTTTATAACCGGCGGAAGTATGTTATACTAAAATACAACATACGCAAGGCGCACGTTACAGGCAGGAGAGAAGAAGCCTGTACATGTGCGGCAAAACAGTGCGGGTAAAAGAGAGGGAAATCAGATGATACGGTGTAATAACTGCGGAGCGGATATTGAGGAAACACAGACACAATGCCCATACTGCCATGCCATGCAGTATGAAGCATCGGAAAAAGAGTACATGAATCACCTGTACAAAATGAATGATACCATGGACGGACTTGATGAAAATGCAAACCGTTATATCCGGAACAGAATCATTTGTCATGCTGTCATTACGCTGGCGGCGGTTGCAGCAGCACTGCTTGTCGGGACTGCGTGGGGATATACAAAATATCGTTCTTATTATAATTCGGCTTCGGAACGCAGAGAGATTGCAGAGGGCATGGCATGGTATGATGAAAATGTGCCGCAGATAAATGAAGCCTACGAGCAGGGAAACTTTGCAGACATTAGTGAAGTGACGGCAGATTCTTATAAAAATAAAATATTACAGCAGTGGAAACATTATAATATTTTATATATTTATAAATATGCGTATTCAGATACACTGCGCTATGATGATAAAATCGCACAGGGAACGCCGCTTGAAAGCTATGAATTTGAAAATCTGTACCGTAGCTGCATGGAATATATGAATATGCTGGAAGATACGGACGGATATATGTACCGGTATTATAAAAGCTGTGATACACAGGAAAAAGAAATTATCAGTATGTGGACACAGCATGTAAAGGCAGTTCTTACCGATACCATCGGACAGTCGGAAGCCGACTATGCCGCAGACTATCAGGCTTTGTACGGGAACGGTGATGTCAGTAATTATAACATGTTCCGTGAAAAAGCACAAAAATATGAAAAATGACAGTGGGGAATATTTATGAAATGTAAAAATTGCGGTGCAGAACTGACAATGCTTGAAAAATTCTGTCCAAACTGCGGGACACCTAATGAACAGAGTCAGCAGCACATCAAAGATATGGAGCATTATGAACATGAATTTTCGGATACACAAAAAGAAGTTGTCCGTAACAGTAAATGGTTCATAAAATACATTGCACCGGTTACATCGCTGGTGATTGCGGGAATTGCAGCAGTCATAGTAACCATTCAGGCAAATCACCTCTGGGGATATAACCTGGCAGAACAAAAGCAGAAAAAATATAATCAGACACATGAGCAGGAAATCAAAGAACATTTACAGACACTGCTGGATAACGGGCAGTATGAAGAAGTGTATCAGCTCTACACCCGTCTGAACCAGCGGATGAGCGGAACGGGAAACAGCGGCTGGTATGATTTTTACAACATGACAGAAGGGTATCTGCGTCTGCGCAATGCCATTATGTTTTACTATAATCCGGAACTGTCAGAGCATTATTCCAAAGAAACGGCATTAAACAATGCGGCAGAAGCAATCTGTATGATAACCGGAAGCGCGCAGGGGAAAAGTTACAGGGAACGGGCGGCAGAGAGTATTCCTTATATGGAAGATATAAAAGAAAAAGCAGGGCTGTTTTTAAAGGATTACTGTAATTTTACACAGGCTGATATAGATTCGCTCGAAAACCGTGACAGAACATCGGTAATTGCATTACTGACGAGGAGAATGTTTGATGAAGAATAAAAAAAATCGTGTTAATATAATAGGAAAGCTGTTGTATCTGGTTGTTGCCGTACTGGTTTTGATGATTATTCCGTCAGCGGCGGAAAATGCGTATGATTATTTCCGGGAAAAGCAGTCCAGAAAAGGATATACGTCAGAGAAGCTGTATGAGGATTTCTGCGATGGTGATTACGGCAGATTATCAGAAAAGGTGGCATATAACCGCGCTGTTGGAAGAACAGTCACAGAAGATGACAGGGACTACTATGCTTTCAGTGCCTGCTACAACAGCGCAGTTGATTATCATATGTACCGGACAGCCGGAAAAACAGACAAAGCTTCCGATACACTTGAGATATTTTATCAGAATGAATCAGAACTGAATCATTTGATTTTTAAGGACGCATTAACCGCGGTAAAAGAGGTATATGAAATTCCGTAAATCTGCGGCTTATTCTGCAGAGTCTGCAATCAGATTCCGGTACCAGTAATAGGAATCTTTCGGAATCCGTTTTTGTGTCGGATAATCAATATATACCAATCCGAAACGTTCATCGTAACCGCTGTGCCATTCAAAATTGTCCGTAAAAGACCAGTGAAAATACCCCATGACGGGTGTACCCTCTTTTATGGATTCACTCAGCTGTAACAGATAGCGCGTCAGAAAATCAATGCGTTCAGCATCATGGACTTTTCCGTCAAGGAAAATGTGGTCATTGCAGGAAAGCCCGTTTTCAGTAATAAAAATCGGCAGATGATAGCGTTCATACAGAAAGCGTGTACCCCAGTTCATAACTTCGGGAGTGACAGGCCATTTCAGTGCTGTCTTTGGAAAACCTGCATATCGTTTCGTAAAACCGTCTGCACCGGCTTTGTGTCCGTTATAAATGTTCAGCCCCAGAAAATCCAAAGGCGGATTTAATTCGCTGCAGTCGTTCCACACATTTTTAAGGTGCTGTGTTACAAAATTCAGCGTATCATCTGATTTTAAATCAGCAGTAATCTCCGGCGCAAGTGCTTCAAAATCCGGTGCAAGTCCGTTGATAACCGCATCGCAGAAAATGTGATGACAGAATAAAATATTTTCTTTGGTATTGGCAAATGTCATAGTTCTTGCGGCACAGATATCCGCATCATTTTCACTGCATGGATAGCACAGATTTCCGGTACTTGAAAAACCGATTTTGACCGGTTTCTTTGCAGCCCTGCGCATTGCGGGAACGGCAAGTGCATGAGCTTTGGCAAGTGCGTGGAGAATATCCAGTGTTTCCAGCATGGAAAGCCGGTATCCGGGCGCGTGAAGACCGTCATAATACCCCATTTTTGTAATAATCTGCGGTTCATTGATTGTGGAAAAATAAGTTACACGGTCCGAAAAATGTTCACAGATAACAGCAGCATAACGCACAAATGCTTCAATCGTATGCGCAGACAGCCAGCCGCCGCGGTCCGAAAGGGACTGTGGAAGGTCCCAGTGAAAAAGCGTAATGTGCGGCTGGATGCCATACCGGATACAGCAGTCTATAACACGGTCATAAAAGGCAAGCCCCAAAGGATTGACAGCAGGATCATCGCCGTTTGGAAAAATCCGCGGCCATGAAACAGAAAAACGGTACGCGCGGATACCGGCATCTGCCATGAACCGGATATCTTCTTCATAGTTATCATAATAACAGCAGGCAAGCGTTCCGTCAGAGCTGTCAGCAATGACACCGCTTTTTTGACAGAACGTATCCCAGATAGAAGCGCCTTTGCCGTCCCGGTTATAAGCCCCTTCGGTCTGATAGGAGCTGGAAGCTGTTCCCCATATAAAATCTTTTGGAAAATTAATATGTTTCATACAAAGTTCCTCCATTACATAATTGCAGAGACATGATATTCCGTCACATCTTTCTGATAAGGAATCATATTTCCTTCAACCGGAGTGCCGTTTACAAGAAGGGTTTTGATGCCTTTCTGCGATTTGGCAGAATTATCAACGTGAATATGATAAACGGCACCGCGGAAATGCCGCGTTACGGTAAATCCGGACAGGGTTTCCGGAATACACGGATCAATGCAGAGTCCGTCAAATTCAGGGCGGATACCGAGAATATACTGTGAAACATTTGTAAATGTCCATGCGGCAGTTCCCGTAAGCCAGCTGTTTTTTGCTTCACCGAAACGGCATGCATCTTTTCCGGCAATCATCTGCGAATAAACGTAAGCTTCCGTCCGGTGCAGGTCGCTGATATCCTGAAGATATGCCGGACAGATTTTTTTATAAATTTCAAAGGCGCGGCTGCCGTGTCCCAAAACAGTTTCGGCAATGGAAACCCAAGGATTGTTGTGGCAGAAGATACCGGCATTTTCTTTGTAGCCTTCCGGGTAAGATGAAATTTCACCCAGTTCAAGGTGATAGTATGTGTAAGCCGGCTGTAAAAGAACAATGCCATATTTTGTATCCAGCCTGTTTTTTACGGACTCCAGTGCTTTTTCGGCAAGACCTTCCTTTACCCCGATTCCAGCCATGACACAGAAGCCCTGCGGCTCAATAAAAATCTGACCTTCTTCACATTCATGCGAACCGACCTTTTTTCCGGCGGCATCGTAGGCACGTAAGAACCATTCGCCGTCCCAGCCGGATTTTAAAACCGCCTGTATCATTTGCTCAACCTGCGCATCGGCATCATCAGCTTCTTTGGTAAGACCGGCATGGCGGCAGATTTGTGCATAGTCCCTGCCGTACTTTACATACATTCCGGCAATAAAAACAGATTCGGCAACAGGACCTTCGGAAGCACCGGCAGTCTGGAAGGATTCATCGGGAACGGTTGAAAAACAGTTCAGATTCAGGCAGTCGTTCCAGTCGGCACGACCAATCAGCGGCAGGTTGTGTGGTCCGAGATGTGTGGACGTAAAATGAAAAGAGCGGCGCAGATGCTCCATCAGCGGAGCCTGATTGTCCGGATTGCTGTCAAACGGTGTCATTTCATCCAGAATCGAATAGTCGCCGGTTTCTTTTAAATAAGCGGCAGTTCCGGCAATCAGCCATAACGGGTCGTCATTAAAACCGCTTCCGATGTCTGCATTTCCCTTTTTGGTCAGCGGCTGGTACTGGTGGTAGGCACTTCCGTTTTCAAACTGGGTAGAAGCAATATCTAAAATACGCTGGCGCGCTTTATCCGGGATTAAGTGGACAAAGCCAAGCAGATCCTGGCAGGAATCCCTAAATCCCATGCCTCTGCCGATACCCGATTCAAAATAAGATGCGGAGCGGGACATATTAAAAGTAACCATGCACTGATACTGGTTCCAGATATTGACCATGCGGCAGAGTTTCTCATCGTCGGCTTCGAGCGTATAGCCGGAGAGCAGATGACTCCAGTAGTCTTTTAAACGTAACAGCGCATTGTCAAAATCTTTGATAGAAAGAAAATGTTCCATCAATTCATTTGCTTTTTTCTTGTTGATAATCTGTGGCGCTTCCCATTTATCATCTGCCGGATTTTCAATGTAGCCGAGCATAAAGATGAAATCACGGCTTTCGTGCGGTTCAAGCGTAATATCCAGCCGGAAAGAACCGCATGGCTGCCAGCCGTCGGCAATAGAATTGCAGGAAGTGCCGTTTCCAACGGACTGTGGTGCGGCAGGGGAGCCGTATGTACCAAGAAAGCTCTCGCGTGCGGTATCAAATCCGTCACACGCAGCATTTACAGCATAGACGGCATAGTGATTGCGGCGTTCACGGTATTCGGTTTTGTGATAAATGCAGGAGCGGCTGTCGCCCTTTACGACTTCGACTTCACCGGTGCTGTAATTTTTCTGAAAATTATTCATATCTTCAACGGCATTCCACAGACAGAATTCAACATAAGAATAAAGACTGATGTTTTTTTTGCTGTCAGAAAGATTTTTCAGACTGATTTTGTTTAATTCACAGTCGGCACCGATTGGAACGAGTGCGGTTACACAGGCTTCCAGTTCATTTTTAATACCTTTGTAAATCGTATATCCAAGACCGTGGCGGCATTCATAAGCATCCAGTGCGGTCTGTGACGGCTGCCAGCCAGGATTCCATACGGTGCTGCCGTCTTTGATATAGTAGTAGTGGCCGTTGCTGTCTAACGGTGCATTGTTATAGCGGTATCGGGTAAGACGCATCAGTTTGGCATCTTTATAAAAAGCATAGCCGCCGCCGGTGTTGCTGATCAGGCGGAAGAAGCTTTCGCAGCCCAGATAATTAATCCATGGCAGCGGCGTCTGTGGTGTAGTAATCACATATTCTTTATTTGTATCATCAAAATATCCAAAATTCATAGAAAACCTCCTTTTGTTAAGTTTACAGGTACTTTATGGCGGAAAAAATACGTGCCATTTAACGAAAACGATTAAGAAATGCCGGAAAATAAAAAGCCTGCCGGGCTTATACACTAGTATATGCAGAAAAACAGATAGAAAATAATCATATTTATCTCTAAGCTGAGTATATTTTAATAAAAAGAAAAATGCAATGTTGAAATGAGAAAAACAGAAAAATAGCCAAAATGCACAAAAGTGTATATACAAAATGCACTAATTTTATAAAATGTCAAAAAAGAGTTGCATTTAAAATAATAACATGCTATATTAAATTTACGAAAACGATTAAGTAACTATTAACGGCTCAGACAAACGAGGTAAGTGACTATGGTATCTATGAGAGATATTGCAGACAGATGTAAAGTATCTGTTGCAACGGTCAGTAAAGCGCTGAACCATCATAGTGACATCAGCGAGGAAACCAGAAAGCGGATTCAGAAAGCGGCAGATGAGATGGGATATTATCCGAACTCGGCGGCGAGGGCATTAAAGACACACCGTTCCTATAATATTGGCGTTCTTTTAAATGACAAAGCAAACAGCGGTCTGACGCATGAATATTTTTCAGCGGTGCTTCAAGGTGTCAAAGTCGAGGCAGAAAGCTGCGGATACGATATTACATTTATTAATACGCACAGCAAGACAATGACTTATTATGAACATTGTAAATATCGTAATCTCGATGGAGTTGTTATTGCATGTACGGATTTTGAGTGTGAGGAAGTGAAGGAAGTTGTCAACGGAACGATTCCCACGGTAACGATTGACTACGTATTTAACAGCTGCACTTCGGTAAGCTCGGATAATGTAAAGGGGATGAGAGATTTAGTCCGGTATGTATATGAGATGGGACATCGCAGGATTGCTTATATACATGGAGAGGATGATTCGGAGGTAACAAAGCAGAGATTAACATCATTTTACAGGACACTTGAGGAATTGGGGATTGAGGTACCGGATGAATACGTGAAATCATCAGAGTATCTGAATTCAGTCAAAGCAGAACAGTTCACAGATGAACTGCTGGATATGAAAGATGCACCGACCTGCATATTTTATCCGGATGACCTGTCGAATACCGGAGGACTCAATGCAGTCCGCAAAAGGGGTTTAAAAGTGCCGAGGGATATTTCGACGGTAGGATATGACGGTATTAAATTATCGCAGATGTTAAGCCCGAAACTTACCACACTGCGGCAGGATACGATGGAGATCGGAAAGAAGGCAGCCAAAGAACTGATAGCGGCGATTGAACGTCCGAAGACGACACTGGTAAAAAGAGTTATAGTTGAAGGAACTCTGATAGAGGGTGAAACTGTCAGAGATATCAGCTAAAGGGGTTTTTGAGGAGGTATTATTATGAAGAAGGGTAAATTTACAAGTTTAATGCTTGCGGGAATGATGGCAGTGACAACACTTGCAGGATGCGGTTCGGGAGGAAAACAGGCCGCTTCAAAGGTTGATACAAGTGAGGCAGCACAGGGAAAAGTATTGAATATCTACTGCTGGAATACAGAATTTCAGGACAGATTTGAATATTTTAAAAAGTCCGGAAAGCTTCCGTCAGATGTAAAAGTAAATTTCGTGGTTACACCGAATGAAAACAACGCATACCAGAATGCACTGGATGCAGCACTTTTAAAACAGAATGACGTACCGGCAGATGAAAAGATTGATATTTTCCTGATTGAAGCCGATTATGCGTTGAAATATGTTGACAGTGATTACACACTGGACGTTGTCAATGACATCGGACTTTCAAAGGATGCACTGGCTGACCAGTATCAGTACACCAAAGATATCGTAACAGATTCAAAGGGCGTACAGAAAGGTACAACATGGCAGGCAACACCGGGATTGTTCGCATACAGACGTTCCATTGCAAAAGATGTTCTCGGCACGGATGATCCGGATGCAGTACAGGCACAGCTTTCTTCATGGGATAAGTTTAATGCCGTAGCTGAAAAGGCATCTGAAAAAGGTTATAAGATGCTTTCCGGATATGACGATGCCTACAGAGTATTCTCAAACAACGTATCTGCACCGTGGGTTGATTCCAATAATAAGATTGTCATTGATGACAACATTATGAAATGGGTTGACCAGACAAAGACCTTTACAGAAAAAGGCTACAACAACAAGTCTTCACTTTGGGACAATGTATGGCAGGCTGACCAGGGTCCGAAAGGAAATGTATTTGGATTCTTTTATTCAACATGGGGTATTAACTTTACACTTCTTGGCAATGCATTGGAAACACCTGTAAAAGAAGGCGGTAAGGAAGAAGTCGGCAATGGTATTTACGGGGATTATGCCGTATGCCAGGGACCACAGAGTTACTACTGGGGCGGTACATGGATTTGTGCAGCAGCCGGAACCGATAATCCGAACCTGATTAAAGAAATTATGCAGACAATGACCTGCGATAAGGATACAGAAGTCCAGATTACAAAAGATACACAGGATTACACCAATACCATTTCCGGCATGAATGAACTTGCAAACAGCAATTTCAAGTCAGACTTCCTTGGCGGACAGAACCATATTAAACTCTTTGCAGAAGCTGCACCGAAGATTAATATGAAGAATATTTCAGCATATGACCAGGGATTAAATGAAGAATTCCAGAAGGCAATGAAGGATTACTTCGACGGAAATGTTACAAAAGACAAGGCACTTGATAATTTCTACAAGGCCGCAACAGAGAAATACCCGAATCTGACACATTAATAACATGACAGTATAAGGTGACAGGCACGCCTTGAAATCATTGAATTGTTATCAGAATAAAGCTGGTTTCAAGAAACGGGTTTCAGGGCGTGCATTTGTTTACCGGAAATGGAGGGCGGCATGAAAAGAAAAAGAAGATCAAAATGTGTAAGTTATGCAAAGTGGGGATATATATTTTTGATACCGTTCTTTCTGGTATATTTTATTTTTCAGCTGCTTCCGCTGATTTCCACTTTCTATAACAGCTTTTTTGAAAATTACAGAGTGGGTCTTATGCAGATAGGACCAAAGTTTGTAGGATTACAGAATTATAAAGAAATACTATTTAACAGCGAATTGCCGATTTATTTGAAAAATACGTTTATTATCTGGATGATGGGCTTTATTCCGCAGATGTTTTTCTCACTGCTGCTTGCATCCTGGTTTACGGATTTGCGATTGAGATTGAAATGTACGGGATTCTTTAAGACCGTTATTTATATGCCGAACCTGATTATGGCATCTGCATTTTCAATGCTGTTTTACACCATATTTTCAGATGTAGGCCCGATTAATAACCTGCTGAATTCCATGGGACTTCCTACATACCGGTTTCTTTCGGAAGTTGCAGGCGCAAGAGGTCTGATTGCACTGATGAATTTCCTCATGTGGTTTGGTAATACGACCATTGTTTTAATGGCAGGTATTATGGGAATTGATACCAGTATTCTTGAAGCTGCAAGAATTGACGGGGCGAATTCCATTCAGATATTCAGACGCATTACACTTCCGATTATCCGTCCGATTATGGCATACACCCTTGTAACATCGCTGATTGGTGGTATTCAGATGTTTGATGTTCCGCAGATTTTAACAAACGGTAACGGTAATCCGGACAGAACGAGCATGACGGTTATTATGTATCTGAATAAGCATTTATATAGTAAGAACTATGGCATGGCAGGTGCGTTATCCGTGATTTTGTTTATCATTACGGCGATACTGAGTGTTGCGGTATTTAAGTATGTTACCAAAGATATGGTAAACGTAGGGGAAAAGAAAGTTAAAAAGGCAAAGGGGGTATAGATTATGAGCGCTGTCAGCAAAAAGAAATCCGATAAAAAGGATAAAATCATCTTGAATATACAGAGAACTTTGTGCTATATCGTATTAATTATCATTTCTATACTGTGCCTGTTTTCTTTTTACGTACTGCTGATTAATACGACAAGGTCCCACCCGGATATACAAAAAGGATTCTCTTTAATTCCGGGAAAGTCATTTTTTGTCAATCTGACGAATCTGTTGAAGGATAAACAGCTTCCGGTCTTAAAGGGAATGTGCAACAGCCTTCTGGTAGCTTCCGGTTCGGCAGTGCTTTCCGTATATTTTTCGGCACTGACGGCATATGCAATCCACGCATATGATTTCAGGTTTAAGAAAGCAGCATTTACCTTTATTATGGTCATCATGATGGTGCCGACACAGGTATCTGCACTTGGTTTTATTAACCAGATGAGCAACATGCGGTTGATGAATTCATTTATTCCGCTGATTATACCGTCCATTGCATCACCGGTTGTATTCTTCTTTATTAAGCAGTATATGGACAGCGTGCTTCCGATGGAGCTGGTTGAAGCAGCCCGGATTGACGGAGCGCATGAATTCAGAATCTTTAACCAGATTGTACTGCCGCTGATGAAACCGGCAATTGCCGTGCAGGCGATATTTACATTCGTGTCATCATGGAATAATTACTTCATTCCATCCCTGTTGTTAAACAAAGACAGTAAAAAGACACTTCCGATTCTGATTGCGCAGTTAAGAAGTGCCGACTTCTTAAAGTTTGATATGGGCAAGGTCTATATGATGCTTGGCTGTGCCATCTTACCGGTTATCATCGTTTATCTGTGCCTGTCAAAATTTATTGTACGAGGCGTTACACTTGGCGGTGTGAAAGGTTAAGAGCAAAAATACAATTTAAAATCCGTGAAATTTAAAATCCGGGATTTACAAAAAGTGACGAGGAAAGCATCCGCGTTTTTGTAAGTCCCGGATATTTTATTGTCTGAAAATGAATTTGCAAATGTTTTGCAAATCTGTTGACAGTACGAAATGAATGTGCTACAATTCCAAAATGCAAATGATTTGCAAATTGGCAACAGCAAGCTTCACTTGTTATTGGAAGTATTGTGCCGCAGGCATTAAAATGCCTGTGGAATGGAGGATAGCACAAAAAAGAATCGAGGGAAAATCATGCAGAACGGTTATAAAACCAAAAGCAGAAGCTATATTATGGAGTTTTTTACGGCACACAAAGAGCAGATTGTCAGTGCGGCGGATATTCATCATTATCTGGAGGAAAATGGAAAACAGGTCAATCTGGCAACGATTTACCGGAATCTCGACAAGATGACTGAAGAAGGGATTCTGTTAAAATATAAGACCGCAAAAGATGAACACGCGGTTTACCAGTATACGGACGGACACCCGGAATGTCACGAACATCTGCATTTACAGTGCGTGCGCTGTGGACGGGTGATTCATCTGGAATGTGGATTTATGAAAGATATCCGGGCACATCTTGAGGAACATCACGGATTTGCCCTGGAGTGCAGCAGTTCTGTGCTGTACGGAATGTGCAGGGAATGTAAGGAAATGGAGAGCGGCAGTCATGAAAAGAATCATGAATAAAATAAAAGAAAAAGGCGCTGTTATATGTGCGTTTCTGCTGTGCATAGCGTCTATCGCGGCAATGGCGGGCTGTGGGAAACTGCCTTCGTCTTTTGTGACTTCGGATAAAATCAAAGTGGTATGCACGACATTTCCGCAGTACGACTGGGTGCGGCAGATTTTAGGAGAGAACGGTGACGAATTCGAGATTAAACTGCTGACGGACAACGGTGTGGATATGCACAGCTACCAGCCGTCCACGGCGGATATTGCGGCAGTGGCTTCCTGTGACGTGCTGGTGTACACTGGAGGAACATCTGAAAACTGGGTGACATCGGCATTAAAAGAAGCGGTAAATCCCGATATGACCGTTGTAAATCTCATGGACTATTTAGGCGATTCCGTAAAAGAGGAAGAACTGGCAGAGGGTATGCAGGGGGACAGCCACGGACACACCCACAGCCATGCACAGGAAGACGATGACCATGACGAGGCACATGACGGCAGTCATGACCACGGTGAAGAACATCATCACGAAGATGAAATCGAATATGATGAACACATCTGGCTTTCCGTAAAAAATGCAGAAAAGATTGTGGAAGAATTAACAAATGTTCTTGCCGGGAAAGATACCAAACACGCACAGGCAATCCGGGAAAACGCAAGCGCTTATCAGAGCCGGTTAAATGAACTGGATACACAGTATGCGCAGGCTGTACAGAGCGCAAAGCATGACACCGTGCTGTTTGGTGACCGCTTCCCGTTCCGCTATCTGGTTGACGATTACGGAATCAATTACTATGCGGCATTTGCGGGGTGCAGTTCGGAAACTTCCGCAAGCTTTAAAACGGTCGTTTTTTTATCGGGAAAAATCGACGAACTGGGATTGTCCAAAGTGCTGGTAATTGAAAATTCGGGAGAACAGGTGGCAAAGACTGTTATTGAAAATACAAAAAATAAAAATGCCGAAATCCTGACACTGGATTCCATGCAGTCTGTCACGAAAAAGCAGATAGCGGACGGGTACACGTATCTTTCAGTGATGGAGAAAAATCTTGAGGTCTTAAAGGCGGCATTAAATTGATGATAAAAAATCTGTGTATTGAGAATTTATAACGGCAGATACACACTGGAAAGGAGCAGTTATGGCTTATATAACATGTGAAGATCTGGCACTGGGCTATGAAGGAAAAGCAGTGACGGAGCATATACATTTTACGGTAAACAAAGGGGACTACCTTTGCATTATCGGTGAAAACGGTGCAGGAAAAAGTACGCTGATGAAGACCCTGTTACGTCTGATACAGCCCATTTCGGGAACAATCGAAACGGGGGACGGACTGTCAGCCTATGAAGTCGGCTATCTGCCACAGCAGACGGCAGTGCAGAAGGACTTCCCGGCATCGGTTATGGAGATTGTGCTGACGGGAACGTTAAATAAAAGCGGCTGGAAGCCGTTTTACAGCAGACAGCAGAAAAATGAAGCGCAGCAGAATATGGAAAAAATGGGTATCTGGAATTTAAGAAACCGCTGTTACCGGGAGCTTTCCGGCGGGCAGCAGCAGAGAGTCCTGCTAGCAAGGGCGCTGTGTGCCACAACCAAGCTGCTTCTTTTAGACGAACCGGTGGCAGGGCTGGACCCGAAAGTAACGGCTGAAATGTATCAGTTGATTGAACAGCTTAACAAGAGCGGTGTCACGATTATTATGGTATCGCATGATATTCAGGCGGCGTTAAAATATGCGAGCCATATTTTACAGATAGGAAAAAAACAGCTCTATTTCGGCTCAAGCAAAGACTATCTGGAAAGTGACGCATGGAAATTACTGGAAGGAACGGAGGAGAAAGACAATGAGTGATATGATAACAACACTGGCATTTTATATGCGTTTTCCGTTTGTGCGTTATGCGTTGATTGTAGGTGTGCTGATTGCGCTGTGCTCCTCACTGCTCGGCGTAACGCTGGTTTTAAAAAGATTTTCGTATATCGGTGACGGACTTTCGCATGTCGCATTCGGCGCAATGGCGGTGGCGGCGGTTTTGAACCTGACCAATGACACCCTGCTTGTCATGCCGGTGACGGTTGTGGCGGCGATTCTATTACTGCGCACCGGTCAGAATACCAAAATCCACGGAGATGCGGCAATCGCCATGCTTTCCGTCGGTTCGCTGGCTGTCGGCTACCTTTTGCTGAATCTGTTTTCGACATCAACGAATATTAACGGGGATGTGTGCGGAACGCTGTTTGGTTCAACGTCCATTCTGACACTGACGACAGCCGAGGTATGGCTGTGTGTAGCGGCTTCGGTCGTGGTGATATTTATATATGTTTTCTTTTATAATAAGATATTTGCCGTTACATTTGATGAAAATTTTGCAACGGCAACCGGCATGAAGGCAGAACGCTACAACCTGCTGATTGCCGTGGTAACGGCAGTGATTATCGTGCTTGCAATGAACCTTGTCGGTTCCCTGCTGATTTCGGCACTGGTGATATTTCCGGCGCTGTCTGCCATGCAGGTGATTAAAAATTTCAAAGGTGTAGTCATCTGTTCTGCTGTGATTTCGGTGCTGTGTGCGTTATTCGGTATTCTGGCATCCATACTGTTTTCAACGCCGGTCGGCTCAACGATTGTGGCGGCGGATATTGTTGTGTTTGTTGTAATGGCAGTTATCGGAAAATGCGTTGCCGGAAGGTGATTTTAAAAAGTGATTTACGATGATATATTTTATGAAAGAACCGGTATGGGAGTGAAATCCTGTACCGGTTCTTTTTTGCTGTTTTGACAGCAGAGAATGATATTGTTTTTTTCATATATAATGGGCAAAAAGGTAAAAATTGGAATGCATACTGATACTGTGTATACATTCAAAATACGATTAAACAAGAGGAAAGAACAATGGGTTACACAACATTAAATAAAGATGAAAAAGAAGAAGAAAAAAAGGTTCTAATTCTTTTCACGCCCACCTTCTTACCCTTCGGACAAGAAGTATCCCTCGCTCAAAGAACTCGGTCAATTCCGATTTTCTTAATTCAACAAATTTAAATTTTCACGATAAATAAGAGTATATAAATAAGATGAAAAAGAATATGAGTCAGGTGATTCATATTCTTTTTCAAATCACATTGACAATCATCTATGTATTGTATATAATGACATATAGATAAATATCTATGCGAGGTGACTGAAATGAATACTATGGATGTTGCACTTATTTGTAAAGCTCTTGGAGATAGCAATAGACTTCAAATTGTACAAATGTTATCGGAGGGCGAAAAATGCGGCTGTAAACTTTTAGAAGCTTTTAAAATTACCCAGCCAACTCTTTCTCATCATATGAGAATATTAACAGAGTGTGGTTTGGTAAATGCACGTAAGGAAGGAAAATGGAGTCATTATTCTTTAAACTGTGAAACATTGAAGGAATATAAACAGTTTATTGAAGGGTTATCCTGCACTGATGGTAAAGGGGGCTGTTGTAATTCATGATTTGGGAGTTTATTCAGAATCAGATATTGGGAATGAAGTGGCTTAATGAACTGATAGGAAATGCACTTACCATGATGGGATTAGATATAAATACCAGAGTGGGTGGCAGCATTCAATTTTTTATTTATGATGTTCTGAAAATTACAGTGCTGCTCTGCTTCTTAATCTACATGATTTCCTATATCCAAAGCTACTTTCCTCCGGAAAGAAGTAAGAAGATCATGGGAAGATTTAAAGGTATCTCTGCACACTGCATAGCAGCTTTGCTTGGAACGGTCACACCGTTTTGTTCCTGCTCATCTATTCCTTTGTTTATAGGATTTACAAGTGCAGGACTTCCGTTAGGAGTAACCTTTTCCTTTTTGATTTCATCTCCTATGGTTGATCTTGGCAGTTTGATTCTTTTGATGAGTATTTTTGGAACAAAGGTTGCAGTGGTATATGTTATATTCGGACTTGTGATTGCAGTAGCTGGTGGTACCCTTATTGAAAAAATGCACTTAGAAAATTATGTGGAGGCATTTGTAAGAAATGCAAGTGCAGTGGATATTGATTCTCCAACATTAACACAAAAGGAAAGATTGGAATATGCGAAAGACCAGGTAGTATCTACATTCAGAAAAGTATTTCCTTATATTGTGGTAGGTGTAGGTATTGGTGCATTGATTCATAACTGGATTCCGGAAGTTTGGGTAGAAAGTATTCTTGGAAGTAATAATCCTTTTGGCGTAATATTAGCAACCTTAATCGGAATTCCCATGTATGCTGACATTTTTGGGACAATACCGATTGCAGAGGCTTTGCTTGCAAAAGGTGCCCAGCTTGGAACTATTTTATCTTTTATGATGGCGGTAACCACATTGAGCCTTCCATCTCTGATTATGCTAAGAAAAGCAGTTAAACCAAAACTTCTTGGAATTTTTATTGCTATCTGTGCAATCGGAATTATAGTTGTTGGTTATGTATTTAACACATTACAATATTTTATGATATAAAAGGAGAATGATTATGGCATTATTTGGATTAGGTAAGAAGAAAGACGAAACAAAATCATCATGCTGCTGTGGTGGAACCTGCACGCCTGAGACAATGGAAAAGGCAGAAGAAAAGAAAAACAGTATGGGGGTAAAGATTCTTGGTGGTGGTTGTGCAAAATGTAATCAGCTTGAAGCTGCAACGGTAGAAGCGCTAACTGAATTAGGTATGGATACAACCATTGAACATATTAAAGAATGGGGAGAAATTGCCTCTTATGGAGTAATGACAACACCAGCTTTGGTTATTGACGGAAAGATTGTTTCCTTTGGCAAAGTATTAAAGAAAGAAGAGGTTATTAAGATTCTCAAAGAGGTCAGAGGATAATGGAAAAGAAGAAAATTGCTTTTGTTTGTGTTCATAATTCATGTAGAAGCCAGATAGCTGAGGCATTAGGCAATCATTTGAGAGGCAATGATTTTGAATGCTATTCCTGTGGAACAGAGACTAAACCACAGATAAACCAGGATGCGGTCAGACTGATGAAAAAGTTATACGGGATTGATATGGAAGAAAAACAGTTTAGTAAAACTTATGATAAAATTCCGACACCTGATATTGCTATTTCAATGGGATGTGATGTGGGATGTCCGTATATTGGCAGATATTTTGATGATAACTGGGGATTACCAGATCCAACAGGACAGAGTGATGAAGTCTTTAAAGAAGTAATTAAGCAAATTGAAGAAAAAATCATGTTATTATAAAAAGAGAAAACTTCCAGTTGAACAAAATCGCTGCGCGATGGCCTGCCAAGGCTGTGGCGCAGTTTTTCTACTTTTTCTAAAAAAGGCAGTTGCTTCTTTTCTTAAAAATAGTTATTGTTAAGTTACCACACAAAACATAACACAAAAGAAAGAATCACTGCCTATGAAAATAATACCATTACTAGGCTGCTTTCACAAGCAGTTTTATTTTGCAAATGCACCTCCATGATAGGTAGTTTCTATTATTTGTCATTCAATATGGTGGGTTTCTCTTAATAATAGGATTAGGAGCGTATTTGTTCATAAAGCACCTCGCTAACCCGTTGTTGTTATGGAACATTTCAAACGGGGTTCAAAGTTATTATATGATTTTATGCCCTACTCTTTTGCTGATTTTGTTTTTGGGCTTCATTACAGTTACAAGAACCCTCAAAATTTTAATGTATTGGAGCAATTATTTTTTGATAGATGTGTAAGTGATTAAAAGAATATCTATATTGAGCTAGATTTATTAGAAGATTAATAGCATCTTGACAGGATAAAAAAAGCGGTGTATATTATTAAAGTTCAAAAACGAACAGTTCAAAATGAAAGAAGGTGCATTTGTGAAAAATTATTTTGCACATTGTGTTGATGTAGAAGAATTGTATGAAAATATGGTATCTCCTGTTTGTGAAAAATACGAATTGACTTATATGGAGTTTACAGTTCTTATGTTTTTAGCAAATAATCCCCAGTATGATACAGCTACTCAAATTGTTAGATATCGTCATCTTGCTAAATCCCATGTATCTGTTTCAATTCGCTCTTTACAGGAAAGAGGATTGATTTTAGGGGAACATAAGGGAGGGAATCACAGAACCATTCACTTAAGTGTTGCTGGCAAAGCAACAGATATTATTGCAGCCGGGCGTGCGGCACAGAACAAATTTTGTGAAATAGTATTTGCAGGATTTTCAAAGAAAGAAATGGAAAAGCTGCAACAGTTTACAGAGCAGGTAAACAGAAATATCAAGGAATATACGAACAGTTAGGAGAGGTTTATCGTGGAAAATAACAAGGATTTTTTAGGTACGCAGCCCGTTGGAAAACTGCTTTTTAAGTTGGCAATTCCTACGGTGATAGCACAGTTGATCAATATGTTGTATAACATTGTTGATAGGATCTTTATCGGGCATATATCGGATGCAGGCAGTCTTGCTCTGACGGGTGTCGGTGTGACCATGCCTATTATTATGATTGTGTCGGCATTTGCAGGACTTGTAAGTTCAGGAGGTGCGCCACGTGCTTCTATTTCGATGGGAAAAGGAGATATGGACAGTGCAGAGCAAACGCTTGGTGGATGTTTTCTTTTACAGGTAATTGTTTCAATCGTTCTGACAGTGGTACTTTTACTGTTTGGAGAAAATTTGCTGTTAGCTTTTGGAGCCAGTGAGAACACCATTTCGTATGCTGCTTCATATTTGAATATTTATGCTTTTGGAACGTTATTTGTGCAGTTGACCTTGGGCATGAATGCATTTGTAACTGCTGAAGGGTTTACAAAGATATCCATGGTATCCGTTGCTATCGGAGCAATTCTAAACATTGTGCTTGATCCGATTATGATTTTTGGATTAAATATGGGTGTTCGTGGTGCTGCTTTGGCAACTGTTATTTCGCAGGCAGTTTCATGTATCGTCGTTGTGGCATTTTTGTGCAGTAAGAAATCAATACTTAGACTGAAACGTAAGAATTTGAATATAAAGCCCAAAGTTGTGTTCCCGTGCATTGCGCTTGGAACTGCAGCATTTATTATGCAGGCGAGTGAAAGCGTTATATCCGTATGCTTTAATTCTTCCCTGCTGAAATATGGCGGAGATATTGCGGTAGGTGCAATGACGATTCTTACCAGTGTCATGCAGTTTGCAATGCTTCCTTTACAGGGAATTGCACAGGGAGCGCAGCCAATTACAAGTTATAATTATGGAGCAAACAATACGGAACGTGTAAAAAAGACTTTTCGTGTTTTATTAACAGTAAGCCTGATTTATTCTGTCACACTTTGGCTGGCTGTAATGCTTATGCCACAATTCTTTGTGAGCATTTTTACTCCGGAGACAGCGATGATCGAGTTCGCATCAAAAGCTCTGCGTATCTATATGGCAGTCATGTTTTTATTTGGTATTCAGATTGCATGCCAGATGACCTTTACAGCTCTTGGCAATGCGACAAGTTCTATCATTGTGGCAGTTACAAGAAAATTTATTCTGCTGTTACCATTGATTTATATTATGCCACATATGGTTTCAGACAAAACCATGGGTGTTTACCTTGCAGAGCCGGTAGCAGATTTCATAGCAGTAACCTTTACTGCAATTTTGTTTTATTTCCAGTTTAGGAAAGCGATGAACAAGATTGAATCGTAGTTTATATAGTCGTTAAGGGGAAATTTTCTTCTTGGCGGCTATTTTTTATAAAAACGTAATAAATATTGATAAGCTGACACAGGGGGTTACCTTGATTTGTCTTTTGATAGATTTTCCAAGACTTGCAATTTTGCTGTTTGGTCTTCTTATTAAGGAATTTTTACTTGGAATTATGGAATTGTATTCTATTAAGAAGACGGGTGTGGTACATGGTGCGAATTGGCATGGAAAACTTACAACCTGTATGATATATGTAACTTTATTTGTACATATCTGGTGGCATTGATGAATCTGGGAACGGTGCTGTCCTACATGGGTAAAGTGGTCAGTATTGTAATGCCTGTGATTGTAGGCGGGATTTTGGCGCTATTTATTCATGTACCTATGAAAGGAATTGAAAACAGACTGCTTAAATTAAGAGCTTGTATGATCAGATAGAAGCAAGTATTCCGCAGTGGATTACATATATGAATAGTCATAATATCAATGCGGCATGGCTGGAGGAATTAACAGCAGATATCAATATGGAACAGACATTACAAAACTTTTCAACACAGATTGATTCCATGTTAACGAATGTTGCGAGTGTTTTATCCTCTACTGTGAAAGGACTTATAACTGCCAGTTTTGCATTTATTATAGCTGTCTATATTTCACTGGATGGCAAAAGAGTGGGACGGCATGCAACGAAGTTAATTACAGCATATTTGAAACCGTCATGGGCTGAATGGATATTACATGTTTGCAGGACATTTCGCAGAATCTTTGGCAATTTTCTGACTGGACAGTGCACAGAGACAGTCATACTAGGTTTCCTTATGTGTATAACATTTTCAATTTTTAAATTGCCGTATGGAAGTTTAGTTGGATTGCTGACAGCAGTATGTGCCATTATTCCTTATGTTGGTGCATTTATTTCCAGTGCGGTAAGTATTTTCCTTACGTTGCTGGTGACCCCATCGTTAGTAATAAGGTGCCTTATTGTTTATAGTATGACGCAATTTGTGGAGAACCAGTTTATTTATCCGAGAGTGGTAGGAAGTTCTGTAGGTTTACCACCATTGTATACGTTAATCGCTGCTATGATTGGTGGCAAATTATTTGGAATTATTGGTATTATTTTCTTCATTCCGTTGGCTGCTGTTGCCGTCGAACTTGTAAAAGAGGATGCAGCAAAGCGTCTACATTATAATAAAAAACATATTGCATAATAGAAGGTACTTATGAGGAATGAAAAATTAGATTTGCTTGTAACTTTTGATAAAAACTATATAGAGCCTTTTAAGGTAATGCTGGGTTATGCAAAATACTGTATTTCTCCATTTTTGTGGAAAGCAAAAACCGTGGAAGTCAAAAAGCCAATCGTTTTTCGGTACTATACAAACATTATATGAAACTTGCGGAAGGATAATCGAAATGTAAGGACATATATTATGAACAAAATTACATATCAGGACATATTTTGGCTGTTTATGAATGGGGACCATTCAATATCGTTTATGGAATTGGCATTCCGGTGTTTTATGTAAGCAGCATGAGATAAACATTAATGCTCTGTGGAAAGAGAGGTTTTTTGATTGAATGAGAAGAATATAGAGTATCGTTCTGAAAATTTCTATATAAGGAAAACCGACGATAGAGATTATGATAATTTTAGGAAAGTGTGCGAAGCTGAATATCTTATTGGTCGAATATATAAACATCAGCCAAAGATTGCGATGAAATGCTTCTGGGAGACTTTATTCGAGGGCGAGGATATTCATTATTCGATTTTCCTTCAAGATGGGGAGTTTTTAGGAAGAGTCAGTTTGCAATATGGAAGATGCAAATATCCGGAGATTGCCATTGTAGTAGTAAAGAAGTATCAGAATCAGGGGTATGGTTTTAAACTACTGAAAGAATGGTGTAGTTGGGTGCATGAAGTGTATGGATATAGCAGACTTGATATTTTAATAGATGCAGAAAATGAGCCAAGTATAAGGCTGTTTAGAAAACTAGATGTTAAATGGGATTCAAAAGATAGCGATGTTCTTGAATGCCATATAGAATTACCTTTGTAAATCGGAAAAATTGCAAAGGAATATTATGTTACAATTTATGGTAAAAGGTGATTTTAATGAACATACAGATATTTGGAACCAAGAAATGTAATGATACAAAAAAGCGGAACGATTTTTCAAAGAACGAGGTATTAAGTATCAGTTCATTGACATGAAGGAAAAAGGAATGTCTAAAGGTGAATTCAATTCGGTGGCTCAGGTTAATGGTGGCATTGAAAATATGATTAACTGGGATGGCAAGGATAAAGATACACTTGCACTGATAAAGTATATTCCTTTTCGGTATACATTCCGTTCTGCTTCCTCCAACGCATCATAATCCTGATAATACAGAAAGCTGGTCAAAGGCGAAAAGAAAAAAGCCTTCAGTTACAAGAATATAAAATCCGTCTATACGATAGTATTTTTTGAAACAAGTATCAAAGAATTTCATGAATATCCACAAAACTACATTCACAAATTTAAACAGCAGTCAGACACAGGATTAGAACTGGAATTATTGCAAAAATATGTGTTCATACCGCTTGACATTTTCCATGGAATCTACCACAATGATGGTAAGAGTAACGGGAAGAGCGGTGTGATTGCAAAAAGCAAAAAATAATATTTTACACAGATTTCACACTAATAAGATAGTGGATTTTACATACATTTTATATCATAGAACAGAATCAGAAAAAGAGGAGGTTTCCATATGCTTAGAGTAGGAATGTTAACCAGTGGCGGAGATTGTCAGGCGTTAAATGCAGCAATGCGGGGTGTGGCAAAAAGTCTTTACGAACAGTGCAGCGAGGTCGAAATTTATGGCTTTGAAGACGGATACCGAGGACTGGTACGCGAACAGTATCATGTAATGAAGCCGGGAGAGTTTTCCGGAATATTAAATAAAGGCGGTACGATTCTTGGAACGTCCCGTATGCCGTTTAAGCGGATTCATGAGCCGGATGAAGACGGAAGGGATAAAGTAGCATGTATGATTGAAACCTACAAAAAGCTTTCACTGGACTGCCTTGTAGTGCTGGGTGGAAACGGTTCTCATAAGACAGCAGATTTATTGTCAAAAAAGGGATTAAATATACTGACAATGCCTAAAACTATTGATAATGATTTGTATGGGACAGACGTCAGCTTCGGATTTCAGTCTGCGGTAGATATTGCGGCAAATACAATCGACTGCATACATTCTACTGCGGCATCCCACAGCAGAGTATTTATTGTAGAACTGATGGGACATAAAACAGGCTGGCTGACCCTTTATGCAGGTATGGCAGGAGGAGCCGATATTTTACTGATTCCGGAAATACCATATGATTTAGAGGTTGTTGCAGAGGCTATTCGTAAAAGAACAAAGGCAGGAAAACATTTTACGATTATTGCAGCAGCGGAAGGTGCGATTTCCAAAGAGGAAGCAGCACTTTCAAAATCTGAATTAAAAGCAAAAAGAAAGAAGGAGAATTATCCTTCGGCTGCATATCGAATCGGAGCAGAGATTCTTCAAAAGACAGGTTTGGAAGTTCGTGTGACCGTTCCGGGTCATGTGCAGCGGGGTGGACAGCCGTGTGCCTATGACAGGGTTCTTGCGACAAGGCTGGGAGCGAAGACCGCAGAACTTATTTTGCAGAAAAAATATGGTTATATGACGTGTGTAAAAGAGAATAAGATAGATATTATCCCGATCAGCGAAGTGGCAGGAAAGACAAAGCTGGTTGACACGGATTCAGATATTATCAGACAGGCAAAGTTTGCAGGACTCAGCTTCGGAGATGAACCGTGTGGTATATAAGGGGTTAAAAGTGTAAATATGATTACGGATGGGAGAAGAAGATGATGGATAAAGCAAAAGGGTTGCATACCCATAAACCATATTATTATAACAGGGAGCTTTCGTGGCTGAAATTTAATGAACGGGTGTTAGATGAGGCGATTGATAAAGAAGTGCCGCTTTGTGAGCGGTTATCATTTGTATCGATTTTTCAGAGTAATCTGGACGAATTCTTCATGGTGCGAGTGGGAACACTGACTGACCAGATGATTTTTTCGGCAGATGCAAGAGATAATAAGACACAGATGACAGCAAAGGAACAGCTGTCGGAGATTTTCACATCGGTAGGCGAACTGCTTCGTAAAAAAGACCGGGCGTATCTGAATCTGATGTCAGAAATCGGTGAATACGGTATAGAGTTAATCAGTTTTAATGACATTGAATTTGCAGATGCTGTTTATCTTGAAAATTATTTTAAACATTCGATTATGCCGTTACTTTCTCCGCAGATTGTCGGAAAAAAGCAGCCGTTTCCATTCCTGCGGAATAAGGAAATCTACGCGGTTGCATTGTTAAAGTCTAAAAATAATGAAAAACTCGGAATTGTACCATGCAGCAGCGAGGTTTTTAAGCGCTTGATACCGATACCTTCAGATAAAAATAAATATATGCTCGTAGAAGAATTAATTCTGCATTTTATGCCACAGATTTTTTCAAAATATACGATAAAAAGTAAATCTTTAATCCGTATTATCCGGAATGCAGATATTGATGTTGATGATGCGTTTTATGATGAAGATTTGGATTACCGCAACACCATGGAAAAAATGATCAGGGAAAGACGAAAGCTGTGTCCGGTTAAAATGGAGTATTCACGCCTGTTAGATGAAAAGGTCATCGTGACACTCTGCAAGGAGTTAAAGCTGAATAAAGACCAGATTTATTATTCGGAAGCACCGCTTTCCATGTCCTTTATTTCACAGATACGCGATAAGCTGCATGGCAAAAAGGATTTGTTTTACGTGCGCAGAGTGCCGCAGAATTCCCGCTATGTACGCAGTTCACTTTCGATGATGGAGCAGATTGAAGCGGGGGATATTCTGCTTAGTTATCCGTTTGAGAGTATGCAGCCGTTTATCCGCCTGTTAAATGAAGCAGGGGAAAATGAAAAGGTCGTGTCTATTAAGATGACGCTCTACCGTGTTGCGAAAAACTCACAGATTGTAGAAGCACTGATTAATGCTGCGGAAAACGGAAAAGAAGTTGTTGTACTGGTGGAATTAAGAGCGCGGTTTGATGAGGAGAATAACATTGAGTGGTCGCGTCGGTTAGAGGACGCAGGCTGTCGGATTATTTACGGTATTGACCACATTAAGGTTCATTCCAAGCTGTGCCTGATTACGTATTGTGACGGAACAGAAGTCAAGCACATTACACAGATTGGAACGGGCAATTATAATGAACAGACTGCCAAGCTGTATACGGATTTATCCCTGATGACAGCCAATCAGGATATTGCAGAGGAAGCAGCACAGGTATTTAACAGACTGTGTATGGCACAGGTTATGGAAGAAACCCATCATCTTTTAGTTGCGCCGAAGTGTCTTCAGAATAAGGTACTTGATTTTATCGAGGAAGAAATATGCCACGCAGATAATAATGAACCGGCATATATTGGTGTGAAAATGAATTCGCTTACGGATAAGACGATTATTGATAAGATGGTTGAAGCCTCTCAGCATGGAGTAAAAATTGATCTGGTTGTAAGAGGTATCTGCTGTCTGATTCCGGGTATTGAAGGATACACAGAAAATATCAGGGTTATCAGTATTGTGGGACGGTATCTGGAACATTCCAGAATCTATATTTTCGGTACGCCGGAGCGGGATAAGATGTTTATTTCTTCCGCTGATTTTATGACGAGAAATATGGTAAAGCGTGTTGAAGTTGCCACACCAATTTATGATACGGCAATTAAAGACCGTGTACGTACGATGTTCGGCATTATGCTGCACGATACGGTAAAGGGCAGGGAACTCTGCCGTGACGGCAATTATTACCGCAGGGAAAAACCGCAGGAGGAAAGTGAAGTGATTTCATCACAGGCATATTTTTCCAATGAGGCGTACTTAGCAGCATCAAAAAATGTTTAAGAACTGTTTAGAAATGGTTTTAATTTAAACAGATGCGGACAAATTTTGCTGTATTTTTGCCGTAAAGTATTATATAATATGTTTGTTTGTGCTACAGGTGCGTAAGCGGGCATAAAATAGAGAAGAAAGGTAAAGATACGGAGAATTTTATGGAAATATTAGAGTTATTAAAGGCAGTTCTTTTTGGTATTGTCGAAGGTATTACAGAGTGGCTTCCAATCAGCAGTACCGGGCATATGATTTTGTTCAATCAGTTTGTCAAGCTGAATGTATCAGAGGATTTTTGGAAACTGTTTGAGGTTGTAATCCAATTTGGTGCGATTCTGGCAGTTGTGCTGCTGTTCTGGAATAAGCTTTGGCCGTTTACTACAAAAACGGTGAAGGTACACCGCAGTAAGAATGAAACGGGTTCCCGTTTCCAGACAAAGAAAAAAGTGTGCTGGAAACGTGGCGCACTGGATATGTGGCTTAAAATTATCGTAGCCTGTATTCCGGCAGCGATTGTCGGCATCTTATTTGATGATTTGATTGATGAACTGTTTTATCATCCGATTCCGGTTGCAGTTGCACTGATTGTAGTAGGTGTTATTTTTATCATTGTAGAAACGGTCAGGGGAAAGAAAAGACCGACAACGACAAGTATTGATGCCATTACATATAAAGAAGCTGTTATTATCGGATTATTCCAGCTGGCAGCGGCTGTTTTTCCAGGTACATCCCGTTCCGGTGCAACGATTGTCGGTGCGTTAATGATTGGCGTATCCAGAGCGACAGCGGCAGAATTTACATTTTTCCTTGCTGTGCCGGTTATGTTTGGTGCGAGTCTTTTAAAGGCTGCCAAGTATATACTTGCAGGTATTGCAATGACTGGCGGTGAAGCACTGATTCTTCTTGTGGGAACAGTAGTAGCGTTTATTGTATCAGTATTTGTCATCAAATTCCTGATGGGTTACATCAAAAAGCATGACTTTAAGGTCTTTGGCTGGTACCGCATTATACTGGGTATTCTTGTCATTCTGATTTTAAGATAACATCGGAAAATGAAATTTTTGATATTGTAAAGCATTTATATTAAAAATATTTTAAAAGACATAATTTTTATGAGAAATGAAAATGTATCTGAAAGTATAGATACATCGTTGTATTTCATAGAGATTATGTCTTTTTATTTTTCCAACATTTCAGAAAGATTTACAAGGCATTTACAGGACAATTATTTGTTTTTTACTTTCCAATAGTAAAGTAAAGAATGTAATTCATTATTACAGCAACGCATAATTGGAGGAAAAGAAAAGATGAGAAAAACAAGAAAACTGGTATCAGCAGTACTTGCAGCATCAATGGTTGCAGGAATTGGAATGGGTTCTGTAGAAACCTATGCGAGAAGTTCAATGAGAGCCGCATGGAACGATGCTTCAAGCAGTAAGACGACAGGTACAGCAGTAAAAGATGCCTGTTATGTAGAAGATGGAAGTGAAACAGCAGAAAAGACGGCTTATTCTAATGTTTATGCAGATAGCGCCGAATGGGCTGCATGGCAGGAAAAGTGGAAAACAATCCGCAATAACTATGAGCAGATTGCATTGACACCGGGTGAAAATGCTACAAAGATGAATTTTGCATGGTATTGTGTGACAGAAGAAATACCAAAGATTAAATTGATGGATTCACAGGGCAGGGTGATTCAGGAAGTACAGGGACAGCAGAATTTGGCCAATAAGGAAACCATAACGGAAAATGATAATGTTATTACATTGATTCCGAATAAAGTTACAGTATCCGGACTTGCAGAAAACACATCATATCAGTATCAGTATTATCTTGACGGAGCATGGTCAGATACTTATACATTTGAAACAAAATCTACAGAAAATTTCTCAGTCATGTATGTCGGAGATCCGCAGATTGGAGCTTCTGTAGGACAAGATGATAATTCTAAGGAATATCATGCAATGAATGATGCATATAACTGGAATCATACATTAAGTAGTGCATTATCTGCACACAGTAATGTCAGCTTCATTCTTTCAGCCGGTGACCAGATTAACCAGACGTCGGTATCAAAAGATGCAGATAAGTTAGAACAGCAGATTGAATACGCAGGATTTTTATCAAGTCCGCTGCTTCGTAGTATGCCGGTTGCAACAACAATCGGAAACCACGACTCAAAATCAGTCAATTACAGTAATCATTTTAATAATCCGAATACGGCAACATCGGTAGCAACAACAGAAGGAAAGACAGATGCCGGTACAGATTATTATTTTACTTATGGTAATACATTATTTGTTTCCATTGATACAAACAACTATAACTGCGCAACCCATGAAAATGTAATTAAAGAGGCGGTAGAAGCCAATCCGGATGCAACATGGAGAGTATTAATGTTCCACCAGGATATTTATGGTTCCGGATATGACCATTCAGATTCTGACGGCATTGTACTTCGTACACAGCTGACACCGATTATTGACAAATACGATTTCGATGCAGTTTTACAGGGTCATGACCATACTTATTCAAGAACGTATCAGTTGTCATCAGACGGACAGACACATTCTTCTTATCAGTCTGCTCCTAAGACGAATACAGATGATTTCAGTGCATATTTAGGTGATAATGCCTGCTACAACATTTTAACAAATATTGAAAATAAAAATAATGTCGTTAATCCGGAAGGAACGGTATATTTTGAAGCTAATTCAGCAACAGGCAGTAAGTATTATCAGTTAATCGGCACACAGCAAAATTACATTGCTGCAAGAAGCCAGAGCTGGCGCCCAACCTATTCAGTGATTGATTTTACAGAAACAACACTGACCGTTAAGACCTATGATGCAGCAACCAATACAGAATTAGTGGCGGACGGAAATATAAAGACATCATATACAATTGTAAAATCAGTTGAAAAAGAAGATTTGAAGAAAGAAATTGAATCAGCAGAGGTAAAGCTGGGAGAAGTAAAGGCAGCAGGCACTTATACAGAAGAATCTGTACAGAAGCTTTCTGATACAATTGATGCAGCAAAGGCAATTTATGAGAATGCAGAAAGTACAACAACAGACGTGGCAAGTGCGGTGACATCCCTTCAGGAAGCTGTAAGTGCATTAAAAGCCGTGGATAACGGTGAAAACGGAAACGATACTGATAACAATATATCTTCCGGTGACAGTACATCTGATGGTAATAATGCCGGAAATGCCGGTACAGCAGACGATAATGCCGGAACTTCCGGTAACGGACAAACTTCAGGAAACAGCACAACTCAGACCGGCACTGCAACAACAGCAAAGTCCAATGTACAGACCGGAGATAACGCTTTTCCAACAGTGCTGTGGTTCTCACTGGGTGCGGCTTCACTGGCAGGTCTTGGCTATATTGCCGTAACTGAGAAAAAAAGAAAGAATGAGAATTAGTGCGAAAAACTGACGTTATAAAGGAACAGGATGGAAAATAAGATGAATCAAAGTAAACAGAAACGCATTCTCTTGCGTGCGGTAATCATAGTAGTGTGTCTGGCAGGGTATATTATGCTGGTAAGGGTTTTAAACAGCGTGGAAAAGACAGAAATGGTTTCCATGAAAGGGTATTCCTATCAGAAAGCAGTGGTGACGGAGGTTGTCAGGGATAACTTGACAGAGGACGGACAGCGTGCAGGGTATCAGTATTTAAAAGTAAAACTTCTGACCGGACAGCAAAAAGGAAACATCTATGATGCAACCAGTTCTGAGGGCAATCTTTTCGGTGCAGTCTGTGCAGCGGGGGATCAGGTGATTGTCAATATCAGTGTGTCCGGTGATACAACAAGCGTATCCGTTTATTCTAAAGACAGAATCCTGCAGACGGCGGTTTTTATCGGAATATTTTTACTTGCCATCTGTGTGATTGGTGGAAAAAACGGTGTGAAATCAGTTATCGGGCTGGTGTTTACTTTTTTATCCATTGTCTATCTGTTCATGCCGATGATTTACCGTGGCTGTTCTCCGTTCTGGTCAGCGGTGTTTGTGTGTGTGATTACAACGATTGTAACAATGTATCTGATAGGAGATGTATCGGTAAAAAGTGCAGCTTCGGTTATTGGTACAACGGCAGGCGTAGTAACGGCAGGCATTGCAGCAAGCCTTTTTGGATTATCAGCAGATATTGACGGCTATAATGTGAGCAATATTGAAACGCTTGTTTATGTCGGTCAGAATACAAAAATCCAGATTGGCGGTCTGTTATTTGCAGGTATTTTAATCGCTTCACTTGGTGCAGTTATGGACGTGGCAATGTCGGTTTCATCGGCAATCTGTGAAATTGATGCCAAAACAGGAAACCTGACATGGACAGAGTTGTTTAAAAGCGGACTACACGTGGGGCGTGATATGATGGGAACAATGTCCAATACGTTGATACTGGCATTTGTTGGCGGTTCGTTAAGCACACTGGTTATAGATTATGCCTACAACCTGCCGCTGATCCAGCTGATAAATTCTTATAATATCGGCATCGAAATTATGCAGGGAATTGCAGGAAGCTTAGGTGTTATCCTTACAGTTCCGTTTGTGGCACTGGTGACAGCCGTGCTTTTAGCAGAGCGTCGGAAAGTAAAAATTACACAGTAAAACAGGAATTTAACAAAGCACTTTACGTAGATTTTACATAGTTTACGCAAAGTGCTTTTCCTTTACATATACGCTTAAAATTTACGAAGACTTTACATAGATTTAAGGAAAATGTGATAGTGAATTTTACATCGGTTAAGGTATGATAACAATGTCGAAAGGAAAGAGAAATCCTTCCAAAACATTATTTTTTTAATAAAGAAAGAGGAAAAAAACATGAGAATGAAAAATTGGAAAAGATTTGCGGCAGTAGCAATGAGCGTAATGTGCATGGGTACAATGGTTGCATGCGGAAGTTCAGGTTCAGCATCAAATGATTCGAAAACAGGCAGTGCCGGTTCTTCATCAAAGAGCCAGACAATCACAGTTGTATCAAGAGAAGACGGTTCCGGTACAAGAGGTGCATTTATCGAACTGTTTGGTATCGAAGAAAAAGATGCAAGCGGTAAGAAAGTAGATAACACAACAGATGATGCAACAATCACAAACAGCACAGAAGTCATGATGACAACTGTTGCAGGTGATGAAGCAGCAATCGGTTATACATCACTTGGTGCATTAAATTCAAGCATTAAGGCATTAAAGGTTGACGGTGCAGAAGCAACAGCAGCCAATGTAAAGAGCGGTACATACAAGATTTCAAGACCGTTTAACATCGCAACAAAGGGAACAGTATCAGAAGTAACACAGGATTTCATCAACTACATTTTAAGTGAAGACGGACAGAAGATTGTAGAATCAAACGGTTACATTTCACAGGGTAACAGCGGTGCATTTACAAGCAACGGCGCATCAGGAAAGATTGTTGTTGCAGGTTCTTCTTCTGTAACACCAGTTATGGAAAAACTGTTAGAAGCATATCAGAAGGTTAACACAGGTGCTAAGATTGAACTTCAGGAAAGCGATTCAACAACCGGTATGACAGCAGCAATTGACGGTACATGCGACATTGGTATGGCTTCAAGAGAATTAAAGGACAGCGAAAAGAGTGCCGGTCTTACCAATCAGGTAATCGCACTGGATGGTATTGCAGTTATCGTAAACAACAAAAACAGCGCTTCAAACATCACATCTGAACAGGTAAAGGCAATCTTTACAGGTGAAACAACAGACTGGAGCAATGTAAAGTAATTCTATAACCCATCCTTTTTAAAAGCTGCCGCACTAAGATAGAAAATGAGAAAGACAAAAAATCTTAGTGTGGCGGCGTGTTTGTGCGTAAGAAGGGAGCATTTGTAAAATGAAAGTAAAAGAAAAAGTAATGGAATATGTATTTTTACTATGTGCATGCGTGTCGATTCTGGCAGTTGCATTGATCTGCATATTCCTGTTTGCAAACGGACTGCCGGCAATGAAAGAAATCGGTGTGTTTGATTTCCTGCTTGGAAAACGATGGAAACCGGGAAATGATATTTACGGAATCTTTCCGATGATTCTCGGCAGTATTTATGTAACAGCCGGAGCGATTATTGTCGGTGTTCCGATTGGACTTTTAACAGCAGTTTATCTTGCAAAATTCTGTCCGGCAGGACTTTATAAAATTATCAAACCGGGAATTGACCTGCTGGCAGGAATCCCTTCGGTCGTATATGGATTTTTTGGTTTATGTGTGATTGTACCGGCGGTCAGAACGCTGTTTAAAGACACGTTTGGCGGGAACGGTCAGAGCATTTTTACGGCATCCGTCTTACTTGGCATCATGATTTTACCGACGATTATCGGCATTGCAGAATCCGCAATCCGCGCCGTGCCAAAACGGTATTACCAGGGGGCGCTGGCACTTGGGGCAACGCATGAAAGAGCCGTATTTTTAACCGTTGTACCGGCTGCAAAATCCGGTATCATGGCAGGAATTGTTTTAGGAATTGGCCGTGCAATCGGTGAAACAATGGCGGTCATCATGGTTGCCGGTAATCAGGCAAGAATGCCAAAGGGCATTTTTCAGGGTATCCGTACATTAACGGCCAATATTGTTATTGAAATGGGTTATGCAACAGATTTACACAGAGAAGCATTAATTGCAACGGGCGTTGTATTATTCGTCTTTATTTTAATTATTAACACGCTCTTTTCTATCCTGAAACGGAAGGAGGTACACTAATCATGGAAAATGTAAAAGCAGCTATGGAAAATGTCGGCAGCGCCGGTAAGGCAGAGGCAATTAATTATCAGAGTGTGAAGCAGAAATTTCAAAGCTATTTAAAACATCCGGGTTCCTTTGCGGTGTATATTCTGACTTCGCTGGCAGCACTGATTACGGTACTGGTTTTAGGATTTATTATTGTATACATTCTTGTAAAAGGTGTTCCGCATCTGACACCGGACCTGTTTGCATGGGAGTATAATTCGGAAAATGTATCCATGCTTCCGTCCATTATTAACACGCTGTTATTGACGGCACTGGCACTTGTGATAGTTGTACCGATTGGTATATTTTCAGCTATTTATATGGTAGAATACGCAAAGAAAGGAAATAAAATTGTCAGTATTGTCCGCGTGACAGCAGAAACCTTATCCGGTATTCCCTCAATTGTATACGGGTTATTTGGCATGATTTTCTTTGTAGGTGTCTGCAACTTCGGAAATTCCCTGCTTGCCGGTGCATTGACGGTTGCGATTATGGTATTGCCGACGGTTATGAGAACGACAGAAGAAGCCCTGCTTTCCGTACCGAACAGTTACCGTGAGGGCAGCTTCGGACTGGGCGCCGGAAAACTGCGGACTGTATTTAAAGTTGTGCTTCCGTCTGCCGTGCCGGGCATTTTATCCGGTATTATTCTGGCAACGGGACGAATTGTCGGTGAAACGGCGGCGCTGATTTATACGGCAGGAACGGTTGCCAAAGTGCCGGAAAGCGTTTTTGATTCCACAAGAACACTTGCTGTCCATATGTATAACCTGTCTAAAGAAGGTTTAAACACCAATCAGGCATACGCCACGGCAGTTGTACTGTTAATTGTAGTAATTCTTATCAATATGCTGTCTAATTTTGCGGCACGAAAACTGTCTGCAAAGCAGAAATAAACTTGATTCTTTGGCAGTGCTGTTGTATGCTTATAAAAGATGATTCATGGGAGGATTTTCAGAATGACAATTGGTGAACGCATTAAAGCCAAAAGAAAAGAAAAAAATATTTCTGTAGAGTATGTAGCAAAAGCACTTGGTGTTTCGGTTTCTACGGTATACAGATATGAAGATTCTACGATTGAGAAAATACCTATCAAAGTTTTTGATAAGCTGTGTCAGATTTTTGAAACATCCGCTTCGGAGCTGATGGGCAATGACAGTACGGTACAAAAAACAGCAGACAGTGAACTGCCAAGAGAATTTGAAAATGCGCAGGATGCAATGGAATTTATGCTCAAGATGCCGACACTGGCGGCATTTGGAGGTTATAATCCCGATGAGATGAGCGAAGAAACAATTGTGGAATTTGCCAATGAAATTTTGCAGCAGCTCAAGCTGGTAAGCTATAAATATAAGAGATGATGACGGGGGAGAGAAGAATGAGAGCACAGCAGATTATCAGGCTTGCCTGTGATATCAAATCCGTCTGGAAGACAAACAATCCATTTGAAATTGCGGAAAAGTACGGCATTAAGGTTTTAATCCGGAATGTGAATATCGGGGACTTTAAGGCGCAGACATTGAAAATGGAAGGGTATCCGACGATTATATCTATTAACGGCTTATACAGCACGCTGTCGCAAAAAGTTCTGTGTGCACACGAACTGGGACACGCCCTGTTGCATACAGAACCGATTAACCATTTTGATGTTACGACAAAAAATGTCCATACGAATGTGGAATATGAAGCCAATCTGTTTGCCGTGGCACTGCTTTGTAATGAAGATGAATTTAATATGCCGCTTGCCAAGATGAGCAATGCGGTATTAAAAAGCATTTTAGACTGCAACGTCAGCTACGGACAGGGAGAAAAGTAGGCACATGGAAAAAATTTTATTATTCGGGACGAAACCGGCAGATACCCTGCTTGTAAAAAAGCTGGCAGACAATATGCGCATTGCGGTACAGAAAGTGCCGGTATCGCTCTATGACTGTACGATAGAGCAGCTTTTAGCCGTAAAAGGTGCGGGCATTATAGGCGGTACACAGAGTAAAGCACAGGATTTTACAGGCGGAACGCAGAATGAAGTGCAAAATTTCGCAGTCGGCGCAGTACAGGCAGAATTAAAGTCAGAGCCGGGTATGCTGTTGTTTTGTGATGTGACGGAAAAGCATCTGGATAAATTTTTGTTTGAATTAAGAAATAAGCAGTCGTCGATTGACTATAAGGCGGTGCTTACACCGACCAACAGAATGTGGAATGTGCGGCGGCTGTCTGCGCATATGGCAATGGAACGCATGAGCCATGAGCGCGGGAAGTAGGAGATTTATACAGATTGTTTTATGGAAGCTGTAAACTGAAAAACTCATGCTTTGAATTTAAAATATAAAAATAATTGTAAAAATATTCTTGCATGTGCAGGTAACACTGTATATAATAATACACAACAGCAAAATACTTTTCAGGGTCAGGTGAAATTCCTAACCGGTGGTATAGCCCACGAGCCGCAAGGTATGATTCGGTGTAACTCCGAAGCCGACAGTACAGTCTGGATGAAAGAAAAGGTCATTGAGCAGTTATGTATACACTGATTGAAGACTCTGGAATGTGAAAGCATTTCAGAGTTTCATTTTTTGTATTACACAATATGCGGGGTGCCGCAAGGCATCTTATGTTTTCAATAAAAAGAACCCCTGAAAAGGAACCGTGTTATACGGACTTTTCAGGGGTTTTGTGCATTTTATGGAAAAACAGTTGTAAACAAAAAAATGATAATAAAAAGAAGGTGCGTAAAATTGAACAGCAGTCAGACAAAACAATATATGTACCGGGCGCTGGAGCTGGCAAAAAAGGGAACAGGCGCGGTTAATCCAAATCCGCTGGTTGGTGCGGTGCTGGTAAAGGACAACCGGATTATCGGAGAAGGGTATCATGAAAAATACGGACAGCTGCACGCAGAACGCAATGCGATAGCGGACTGTTACAGACGCGGTGAAAATCCGGCGGGAGCAGAACTTTACGTGACGTTAGAGCCATGCTGTCACTACGGAAAAACACCGCCCTGTACGGAGGCAATTATTGAAAATAAGATTGTAAAGGTATATGTCGGTTCAAATGACCCGAATCCGCTTGTAGACGGCGGCGGGATTGCGGTATTGCGGGCGCATGGAATTGAAGTGGAAACCGGTATTTTAAAACAGGAGTGCGATGCACTCAATGAAATCTTTTTCCATTATATCCGCACGAAACGCCCATTTGTACTGATGAAATACGCAATGACAATGGACGGAAAAATCGCAACGGTAACAGGCGATTCCAAGTGGATTACGGGAGAGGCGGCACGCAGGCAGGTGCATGAAGACAGGAACCGCTGTGCGGCGATTATGGCAGGTGTCGGAACGGTGATTGCCGATAATCCGATGTTAAACTGCCGTCTGCCGGAGGGACATTCGCCGGTACGAATTATCTGTGACACGTCACTGCGTACCCCGGCTGATTCGCTTGTTGTAACAACGGCAAAGGAAATACCGACAATACTTGCAACGTGCTGTACGGATAAAGAAAAACAAAAAGTATTTACCGATAAAGGCTGTAAAATTCTTGAAGTTACGGAAACGTATGACAAAAACGGCAAAAAGCAGCTGGATTTACAGGATTTATGCAAACAGCTCGGTGAACAAAAAATCGACAGCGTGCTTTTAGAGGGCGGTGCAGCATTAAACGGGTCTGCCTTACAGGCGGGAATTGTAAGCTGCGTGCAGACTTATATTGCACCAAAGATTTTTGGCGGGCAGGAAGCAAAATCACCGGTCGGCGGAAGCGGTGTCAAGCTGGCATGTGAGGCATATGGATTTGAAATCAAAGAAATTCGCCGGATTGGCGAAGACATTTTAATCAGGAGTGTGCCAAAGAAAATACAGGAAGGAGTGTAGAGCAGATGTTTACAGGAATTATCGAAGAAGTCGGAACGATAAAGCAGATTCAGAAAAATCCGGCATCGGCGGTTCTTACGATTGCGGCAGACACGGTGCTTGAGCAGACTAAAATCGGTGACAGCATTGCGGTCAATGGCGTGTGCCTCACGGTAACGGATTTAAAAGCCGGCAGTTTTACGGCAGATGTCATGCATGAAACCCTGCGGCGGTCTTCGCTTGGCAGTGTCCGCACAGGCAGTCCGGTGAATCTGGAACGCGCAATGCAGTTAGGCGGAAGATTTGGCGGACATATTGTATCGGGGCATATTGATGCAACCGGGAAAATTCTTGGTATCCGTGAAGATGACAATGCAGTGTGGTACAGGATTGGTGCAGATTATAAAATACTAAAATATATTGTGGAAAAGGGTTCGGTGGCGTTAGACGGTATCAGCCTGACCGTGGCAGAGGTGCGAAGTGACAGCTTCAGCGTATCGGTGATTCCACACACAAGGGCGAACACGACACTCACACATAAAAAAATTGGTGATATTATTAATATTGAAACGGACTGTATCGGTAAATATATTGAAAAACTGATACCGGGACACGGCGGCGGTGTGAGCCGCGAAGTGCTGTTAAGGAACGGATTTATTTAGGAAAGGTGAACAAAAATGAGTGAATTTCAGTTTAGTACGGTGGAAGAAGCACTGGAAGATTTAAAAAACGGAAAAATTATTCTCGTAGCGGATGATGAAGACCGCGAAAATGAAGGCGATATGATTTGTGCGGCAGAATTTGCGACGACAGAAAATGTTAATTTTATGGCGACACACGCTAAGGGCTTAATCTGTATGCCGATGAGTGAAGAAATCTGCCGCCGCTTACAGTTTCCGCAGATGGTGACAGACAATACGGACAATCATGAAACAGCATTTACCGTATCTGTCGATTATGTGGAAACAACGACAGGCATTTCCGCAAAGGAACGCGGACTGACGGCACGAAAATGTGTGGAAGACGGTGTAAAACCGCAGGATTTCAGAAGACCGGGACATATGTTTCCGCTGATGGCAAAGAAAAACGGCGTGTTAGAGCGCAACGGACACACCGAAGCGACGGTGGATTTGATGAAGCTGGCAGGATTAAAGCAGTGCGGTCTGTGCTGTGAAATCATGAAGGATGACGGTACCATGATGCGCATGGATGAATTAAAGGAACTGGCACAAAAATACCAGTTAAAATTTATCACGATTGCCGCTCTGCAGGATTACAGAAAAAAGCACGATAAGCTCATAGAGCGCGTAGCAGTGACAAAAATGCCGACAAAGTACGGTGAATTCAAGGCATACGGTTATATCAATCTTTTAAACGGAGAACATCATGTTGCACTGGTAAAAGGTGAAATCGGTGACGGAAAAGACCTTTTATGCCGTGTCCATTCGGAGTGCCTGACAGGCGATGCGTTCGGTTCCCTGCGTTGTGACTGCGGACAGCAATTTGCTGCTGCAATGACACAGATTGAAAAAGAAGGCAGGGGAATTCTGCTATATATGCGGCAGGAAGGAAGAGGTATCGGATTGATTAATAAGCTGCGTGCCTATGAATTGCAGGATAACGGAATGGATACACTGGAAGCCAATCTGGCGCTGGGATTTGCCGGGGATTTGCGTGAATATTATATCGGTGCGCAGATTTTAAAGGATTTAGGCGCAAAGACGCTGCGGCTTTTAACCAATAATCCGGATAAGGTTTATCAGCTTTCGGATTACGGCATGGAAATTACGGAGCGTGTGCCGATTCAGATGGAAGCAACAAAGTATGACAGTTTTTATTTAAAGACAAAGAAAATGAGAATGGGACATCTGCTGTAATGATGTAATGTAATGTATCCAATGTACCGCACACGGAATAAGAAGGCTGATACCGGAGATTTTTCAGAGTATGAACTTCTATGACAAAAGATATTTAAAACAACATTTTATTAAAATTAATATATAAGAAAGGAAGAAAAAAGATGAAGATTTATGAAGGAAAGTTAGTTTCAGAAGGTGTAAAGGTAGGAATTGTTGTAGCACGTTTTAACGAATTTATTACGTCAAAGCTGTTAGCAGGTGCTATAGATGGTCTGAAGCGCCACGAGGTAGCGGAGGAAGACATTGAAGTGGCCTGGGTGCCTGGCGCATTTGAAATTCCACTGATTGCTTCTAAAATGGCAAAGAGCGGAAAATATGATGCCGTCATCTGTCTGGGAGCAGTGATCCGCGGGGCAACAAGCCATTATGACTATGTATGCAGTGAGGTGTCCAAAGGAGTTGCAAATGTATCCTTAAACAGTGATATACCGGTAATGTTCGGCGTGCTGACAACGGATACGATTGAACAGGCAATTGAACGTGCCGGTACAAAGGCAGGCAATAAAGGCTTTGAATGTGCAGAAGGTGCAATTGAAATGGTCAATTTAATACGTTCTATTGAAAAGTAAAACAGAATAAAATAAAGTTTAAAATGGGTAAGGATAAAGCTGTAGCTTTAATGATTTAAAATCGTTAAAGTACAGCTTTATTTTTTTCGATTCCTTAATGTCCACATTCTGAATAGGGTTATTTTACAGCAGTTCCATTTATTAATATTCCATAATAGGTATAAATTAGGGAAATATAAATACACTAAAATAAGAATCAGTATGAATGAAGTTCGGAGATTAGTACTTATGAGTGTAGTGTATAGGGATGTGCTTGAGCGTTTTGTAAAATACAGAGAGCAGCGTAATATATCACAGAATGAACTTGCACAGATGCTTTGCATTTCACAAAGTTATGTCAGTAAAATGGAAGTGGGAAAGGCAAGAATCTCATTTGATATTTTAACGGCATTGTATCAACAGGGCTGGGATATTGACTATATCATTACGGGACAGGAGAACCACCGCACCGTATTAAATGATTTGTACGAGAGTTGTAAGGAAGATTGCAGGGCAGACTTTTTGCAGTATATGATATGGACCGTGATGCAGGGAATAAAAAGCTACGAAAAACAGGTAAAACAGGTGATGCGGTATATTGAAAAATTTGAATATCTGAAAATGTATACATCGGGAATCGCAGCCGAAGATAATGCATTTTACGGCATCAGAACGGTCAATAAATTATCGCAGGTGCAGATGGCAAAAATGCTGCACGTAGATATCAAGAAATACAGGGCAATGGAGAAAAATGAAAAGAAGCCGGATGCGGAGCTGTTGATGCTGCTATACAACAATTTTGAGTGCATGCCGTTTGAAACGGTTTATGGGGAGAATGATTTGGGAGAAATCAATGCTGTCTGGAGAAAGATGCAGCCGCAATTGCAGAAGGAACTATATGAATTTATGAAACATGGTCTGCAATTTATGAACAGTCAGACCGGAGATACGGAAGTATGAGTGTATTAATATTGGAAGACAACAGGCAGATATTAAATGTTTTAGAGAAACTGGTGTTGTCTGTAGCAGAAGATGAAAAAGTTTATGTTACGGATAATGTCGGGGAAGCCTATAAAATAGCGATGGAAATTTCTATTGATGTATTTATGCTGGATATTATTCTATATGGTGATAAAAAAGGCGATACATCAGGTATGCAGTATGCACAATCTATGCGGAAGCTGGAGCGTTACCGTTTTACACCTATTATTTTTATTACTTCATTAGAAGACCCGGAAATGTATGCTTTGCGGGATTTGCACGCTTTTGGATATATTGAAAAGCCGTTTGCACCTTCACAGGTTGAAAATCTTCTGCGTGATGCACTGCATTTTAAGACACAAAAGGAAAAAGATGCAATGATGTTTTTCAGAAAGGACGGCATTTTGTATCCTGTCAAATGTAACCGTGTGATTTATATGGAACTAATCAAAAGAAAAATCTGTATTCATATGAAAAACGGTGATGTGCTGAGTATTCCGTATAAATCTTTCAGGGAAATCATGGAGGAAGCGAATTACGAGAAGTTTGTACAGTGCAGCAGAAATTGTGTGATTAATATAGATTATATCAAAAATATTGACAAAACCAATCGATTTATAACGCTGGAGGGGACCAAAACAGCAGTGGAAATGGGCGGAACATTTATTAAGAAGGTTGTTGGGGTGCTGGGATTATGATAATATCATTATTATATGTAGTATTTGAGGCAATAGCGGTATTATTATTGCTACATACATTGTATGGAAAGAAAATATGTTGGAATATTTATTCAATAGCTTTTGTTGTAATAGATTACATATTAATGTTGGCAACAAAATTGTTTGGAGTTAATCAGAATTTATCAGTAATTATCTATATTATATTGATAGTATATTGTTTTGTTGAGTTTAAGAGTACTATCAAGCAAATGATTATAAATATGATATTGTTAGCTGTTATAATGATGGGAATTCAGTTGGCTGCATTACTTATTTTGGGATTAGTAGAAAATATCATATCTGGTCATGAAGATATACTACTGGTAATCACTAATTTAATTATTATAACGGTTACTATTGCAATATATAAGAAAGTCGATTTGCATAAAATATCTATATCTTTTGAGAAAAATAGAAATACAGTATTGGTTATATTACTGCTGGAGAGTACATTAATACTTTTTGTAATTTTTGAGTATAAAAATGCCTATGGAAAAGTGCAGGAGCAATATGCGGTAATAGGCGGGATTCTTGTTTTTATAGTTATTTTGTGTATACATGCGCTATTATATAAAATTAAATATCAGGAAAAACAGGCAGAATTAGAAGCATATAAGACGTATAGTGCCGCTTTTTCAGATTTAATTACGCAGATTCGTGCCAGACAGCATGAGTTTGACAATCATATTAGTGCGTTATGCAACCTGCATTACATTTGCAAAGATTATGATGAGCTGGTTTCGGAACAATCAAAGTATGCAAAAGATGTCATCAGCAATAATCGTTTTCACAGACTGCTTGTTTCGGGCAATCCTGTGATTGCAGGATTTTTATATGGAAAATTAAGTTCCATTCAGGAACAGGGAATAGAGGTGACTTATACTTTCCATATATCAGAGTTTACCAGTAAAATTCCTGTATATTTGGTGGTAGAACTGATTGGAAATTTATTGAAAAATGCAGTGGAAGCAGTAAAGACACAGCAGGTTGAAAAACAGATACATCTTTCCTGCACAGAAAATGAGAATGAATTCTGTTTAGGAGTGCGAAACAGAAGTGAAAAGATTCCATTTGACGAAATGGGCAGATTTTTTGAGAAGGGTTATAGCAGTAAAGGCAGTGGACGAGGACTGGGACTGTATAACGTAAAAGAAATTTGTGAGAAATATGGTGTTGATATTGTATGTGATAATACCGAAATTGACGATAAAAACTGGTTTTTCATTGAATTACATATAAAAAAGTCCGATGAAACGAATTTACGAAATAAAAGTGAAAAGGTAAGTAAATAACATATTTATCCAGATGACGTTTCATTGACTTGTGACTAAATTTAAGATACAATATAGCCACAAGAAAGGAGATGGAGTTATGCAGATTATTCCTATGCGTGATTTGAAAAATACGGTGGAAGTGGAACGCCGTTGTGCCGAAGAAAATGGTCCTGTTTATGTGACAAAAAATGGATATGGACGTCTGGTCGTTATGGATATTGATTATTATGAGCGGACCATGCAGAAGATGTACGAAGCGAAAGCAGTTATAGAGGGGCTTGAGGATATTAAGGCAGGAAGAACGGTAGATGGAGATGCTGCAATCAGCAATATAAGGAGCAAATATGGAATCTAAGTACCAATACCGGCTGTCACAAAAGGCAGAAGCTGACTTAGATGGTATTGTTTCATACATTGCAGTGGAGTTGTCAAATCCACAGGCGGCATCGGACTTTGTCGATAAGTTGGGAAAAGTGATTGACGAAATACGTTCTTTTCCGGAGAGCGGTTCTTATGTTAACAATGAGTTTCTTTCCGATACGGAGATACGAAAGAAGCTGATTGGCAGCTATATCATGTATTATCTTCCTGTTAAAGAAGAAAAGATGATTTATGTTGTACGAATTGTATATGGAAAGCGGAACATGGAAGAAATCCTGCGTGAGCTGGATTTGTAAAACAGACTCGTAATCTTCTGAAAATACGAAGTTTATTTTATATACAAGAACCTTCAAACTGACAAATATTGCATCAGTTTGAAGGTAAAAAATCCAGAATAAAAGCGTTTAATCATTACATTCTGATTTTATGGAATATTACTGCTTTTCGTAGTAATCACTTTCTTTCGGAAATTGGATTTCACCAAAAAGAAAGATGCTAGGTAAAGACCCACCATTCCATTCAGTTACCCTTGCCAGCTGCTCTAACAGCACCTTTATAGGGGAAATTGTTTCTGTCTGTGTATTCATTGGATACTCCTTTCCTGCACGGTATGATGAAATACGGTGCATAATTTTTTCTGTACGGCTGCACAGGATAACTGTACAGCATGCAGTATAATTACCCAGAATCCGGATACCATGTATTCATTTTCCGGGGTAATCAGCAATATAAAAAAGAACACGGTTAAAATGCCGGTGGAAATCCACTGAAATCGTTTCTTTTTCGCAGCAGAAAGCGCTGGTCTTTTTGATGAAGAAACAGGTGCAAGCGCATAATTTATTAAAATGCAGACCATGCACAATAAAATCCGTGCTGTTTTCGTTAAAGAAATCAGCGGCAGAAGCGTCAGACACAAAAAAGCATAACCGGTGCTTACAAACAGACAGCCGGCATATGTATTGCAGTGAAATCCGCCGGCGGTACGCCGGATACAGCAAAGAAATAAAAGTGTTGCAATGCACAGTGCCAGATGTCTGCGGTATAAGAATAAAATGAAAAATAATTTGCTGCTTTCTGAAAGAAATGTAAAAAGCAGATAACGCAGCAGTGCAATCTGATAATCAGTCAGTCCATAGCGTATTTTCAATTTTTTCCACATGATAATCTCCTTTATTCAATCGCTGTTCCTGCACACATTCTATATCCACAAAATCATAAAAATAAAAACGTGTCGTTAATTGCACAAAATTGTAATGTAATGAGAAAAATTTGAAAAATAAAAAACGACAGGGAAAGAAGCATAAAAAAATTACATAAGTCAGAAGAAAAAGCAGATGAAGTTGAGTTTGATTGGATATAATAAAAGATTACGCAAATGTTAAAAAACACCATAAATTTCACACGGAATTTACTTAATTTACATAAGTTTGGTTCAGTTTACATTGAATAAAAAAATTAACAATATCTTTACATGAAATTTACAGGAATGTGATAGTGCATTTTACATCGGCTTTGATAAGATGTTATTGTGAAAAAAATTATGAAATTGCCGCATCAGATTAAATTGTGCGCGATAAAAAGGAGCTGGAAAAATGGAAACAACAAAAATTCATGTAACAAATATGAATTTGCATTATGGTGATTTTCACGCGTTAAAAAATATTAATATTGATATTCCTGAAAATCAGATTTGTGCAATGATTGGACCTTCAGGCTGCGGAAAAAGTACATTTTTAAAGTCAATCAACCGCATGAATGATTTAGTTGAAGGCTGTAAAATTGATGGACAAATGCAGCTTCGAGGAGAAAACGGATTTGAAGATATTTACGGAGATATGGATGTAAATCATTTAAGAAAACGCGTTGGTATGGTATTCCAGCAGCCCAATCCATTTCCGATGAGTATTTATGACAACATTGCTTATGGTCCGAGAACACATGGTATTAAGAACCGGCATAAGCTGGATGCAATCGTTGAAAAAGCGTTAAAACAGGCAGCAATCTGGGAAGAAGTAAAAGACCGTTTAAATAAGTCAGCATTGGGACTTTCAGGCGGACAGCAGCAGCGACTTTGTATTGCGCGTGCGCTGGCTGTTGAACCGGAAGTGATTTTAATGGATGAGCCGACATCGGCACTTGACCCGATATCAACTTCAAGAATTGAGGATCTGGCAATTGAGTTAAAGAAAGAGTATACGATTGTTATGGTAACGCACAATATGCAGCAGGCAACCCGTATTTCGGATAAAACCGCATTCTTCCTGCTGGGAGAACTCATTGAATACGGAGATACCGAGCAGCTGTTTTCTATGCCAAAGCAGAAAAAGACGGAAGACTATATCACCGGACGTTTCGGCTGATAATCCCGATACGCCGGATATAAAACAGCAAAGAAAATGAGAAGAAAATAAGAAGGCAGAAATGGAGGAAAACATGAGAAATCGATTTGACAGACAGCTTAGTACTTTAAATGATGAGCTGATTGAAATGGGCAGTATGATTGAAAAATCCATTGAAACGGCAATCAAGGCACTGGTCAATCAGGATGTGGATTTAGCAAGACATGCAATTGAGGCAGATGAGGAGATTGACCGTCAGGAACGTATTATTGAAGACCTATGTCTGAAACTGCTGTTACAGCAGCAGCCGGTTGCGAAAGATTTAAGACTGATTTCATCCGCATTAAAAATGATTACGGATATGGAGCGAATCGGCGACCACGCTTCGGATATTTCAGAAATCACAATTGCACTGGCAGACCAGCCGTATATTAAGAAACTGGAGCATATCCAGCAGATGGCAAAAGAAACAATGATTATGCTGGTGGGAAGCATTGAGGCTTTTGTAGATAAGGATTTGGAAAAGGCGAATGAAGTCATTAAGCGGGATGACGTAGTCGATGATTTATTTGATAAAGTAAAAAAAGAATTGATTCAGATGATTCATGAAAATGCGGATAAGGGCGAGCAGGCAGCTGATCTTTTGATGGTTGCCAAATATATGGAGCGGATCGGCGATCACGCAACCAATATTTCGGAGTGGGTTATTTTTTCCATTACAGGAGAACACAAATCTATGAATTAATCCACACAATCAGAGAATAGATTTTGCAAAATCTCCGGGAATGTAAAAGAAAAGTAAAATTTACATGGATTTTACATAGGTTTGACAGAGATTTCATAAATGTATTTTATACTTCATTTTGCAAACGATAAATATTACAAAGTTGAATGGAGTGCAAAATGAGTATTTTTAATGTATTATCAATGATTGGCGGACTGGCGCTTTTTCTTTATGGTATGCACCTGATGGGAGAAGGTCTTTCCAAAGCATCCGGTGGTAAACTGGAAAGTATTCTTGAAAAATTAACATCAAATCCGGTGAAGGCAGTGCTGCTTGGTGCAGGTGTTACGGCGGTCATCCAGTCGTCTTCGGCAACGACGGTTATGGTTGTCGGCTTTGTCAATTCCGGCATTATGAGGCTGTCACAGGCGGTCGGCATTATTATGGGTGCGAATATCGGTACAACTGCAACCTCGTGGATTTTAAGTCTTACAGGAATTGAGGGCGACAATTTATTTGTCAATTTATTAAAGCCGTCATCCTTTTCACCGGTCTTAGCGATTATCGGTGTTGTCTGTATTATGTTTGTCAAAAAACAGAAGGTACAGGACATTGGTAAAATTTTAGTCGGCTTTGCCATTTTAATGACAGGTATGGATGCCATGAGCAGTGCAGTAGAGCCGTTGGCAGATGTACCGCAGTTTACACAGATTCTGACGATGTTTTCCAATCCGGTACTTGGTATGCTTGCTGGTCTTGTATTGACAGCGATTATTCAGAGTTCTTCGGCTTCGGTCGGTATTTTACAGGCGCTGTGTTCAACCGGTTCACTTGGATTTGCAACGGTTATTCCGATTATTATGGGACAGAATATCGGTACCTGTGTAACAGCACTGATTTCAGCAGTCGGTGCGAATAAAAATGCGAAGCGTGCGGCACTGGTACATCTGTATTTTAATATCATTGGAACAATTGTATTTATGATACTGTTTTATTCAATCAATGCATTGTTTCCGTTCTCATTTATGGAAGAGTCTGCAACGCAGGTTGGCATCGCAGTTGTGCATAGTACGTTTAATATTTTTGCGACCTTGCTGCTGCTCCCGTTTGGCAATATGCTTGTGAAACTGGCGTGCCTGACAATCCGTGATAATCCAAATGATGCACTGGATAATCCGGCAGATGAATTTTCACTGCTTGATGAGCGTTTCTTGGATAAACCGAGTCTTGCCATGGAACACTGTATGCAGGTGACTAATAATATGGCAGAACTGTCTAAAAGATGTCTGTTTACGGCAATGGGACTTTTCAGGGATTATAGTGGTACCCAGTCAGAGGCCGTCAGCACAATGGAAGAACGCGTAGACCGGTATGAGGATATGCTGGGGACATATTTAATGAAATTAAGTGGAAAAGATTTATCGGCAAAGGATTCGGAAAATTTATCACTGATGTTACATACAATCGGTAATTTTGAAAGAATTTCAGACCATGCATGCAACCTGTGTGATGCAGCAAAGGAAATGGCAGAAAAAAATATGGCATTTTCAGAAAAAGCCACACAGGAGCTGCACATTTTCACAGAAGCCGTAAAAGAGATTGTAAATACTTCATTTTCGGCATTTAAGAAAGAAGATGTAGAACTTGCGGGAACGGTTGAACCGCTGGAGGAGGTTATTGATGATCTGAATATGGAGTTAAAGACACGCCATATCCGCAGATTAAGAGAAGGAAAATGTACGATTGACCTGGGATTTGTCCATTCTGATATTACAACAAATTACGAGCGTATTGCAGACCACTGTTCCAACATTGCGGTGTGTCTGATACAGGTAAAGCAGGAAGGATTTGACACCCATGAATATCTTGGTACAATAAAAAGAGAAGATAACGAACAATTTAAAAAGCAGTATGCAGTATTTGAAGAAAAATACCGTCTGCCGTAAAAAATATACTCCGTGCCGGTTTAAAGCAACAATGCAGTTAAAAGCCGTTTAAGCCGGACACGAGGCAGGGAATGGAGGAAATGATGGCACTTATATATGTTGTGGAAGATGATAAAAATATCAGTGAAATCGAAAGCTTTGCATTAAAAAATGCAGGACATCAGATTGTAGAATGTGCGTGTGCAAAGGAGTTTCACAAGCAGGTACAGGAGCGGATACCGGATATGGTGCTGCTTGATATTATGCTGCCGGATGAAGATGGGCTTTCTATTTTGAAAAAACTGCGTGCAACACCGGAAACAAGGAGAATTCCTGTAATTCTGGTAACGGCAAAGACCACAGAAATTGATAAGGTCAAGGGACTGGATTCGGGTGCCGATGATTATCTGACTAAGCCGTTTGGCGTCATGGAACTCATTTCCCGCGTAAAGGCGCTGCTGCGCAGGGTTGGCGGCATGGAAGATGAAAAATTCTTACGGGTTGGCATTTTGTTTATTGATGATGAAAAGCACGTTGCTTATGTAGATGATAAACATATTGAACTGACCTATAAGGAATATGAACTGCTCAAGTATCTGACGATTAATCAGGGAATTGTACTGTCCCGCGACAATCTTATGGAGAAAATCTGGAGTTCGGATTACGAAGGCGAATCAAGAACGCTGGATGTCCATATCAAAACACTGCGGCAGAAGCTTGGAAAAGCCGGGTCTTATATTAAGACTGTGAGAAATGTCGGCTATTTCATTGATTTGGATACAGATGTGTAATAATCCTTATATGTGGAATTATTACGGGCAGGAGTGCATATGAAAAAGAAAATCAACATTCAATTTTTAATTATTACATTACTGGCGATACTGACAACGGTATCGCTTTCTATCTTTGTATTTTACGAATTATTCAAGCAGGAAGTGATGGCAGACTTAAAAACGAACACACAGCTTCTGGTTGAAACGGATGCGTGGGAGCAGATTGTGGAAAAGAAGGATGCCGGGGCTTTAGACGATGGTGTGAAGCAGCTCCGTCTGACACTGGTAGACGGTACCGGAGAAGTTATTTTGGATACCAATGCAGAAGTCGGCAGTATGGACAATCACAGTGCAAGACCGGAGATTTCACAGGCACTGCAGACCGGAGAAGGACAGGCAATCCGTCAGTCCAGCACAATCGGTAAAAATGCGTTTTATTATGCCATACGGCTGGAGAACGGAAGTGTCCTGCGCACGGCAAAGGAAGCAGGCAGTATCACAAGTGTTTTCGAGAGCATTCTGCCGGTAATCGTAATTTTATGCGTACTGTTGTTTGCATTGTGTATGATCCTCTCACATTTCCTGACGGGGAGCATTATTGAGCCGATTGAAAATCTGGCAGATAATCTTGATGCTTCGGATTCCGTAAAGGTGTATAAAGAACTGGTACCGTTTGTACAGACAATCAAAAAACAGCATGAGGATATTATGCGCAATGCCACCATGCGGCAGGAATTTACGGCAAATGTGTCCCATGAATTAAAGACACCGTTGACGTCTATTTCCGGATATTCCGAACTGATTGAGAGTGGAATGGCAGCAGATGAAGATATTGTGCGTTTTGCGGCGGAAATTCATAAAAATTCCAATCGTCTGCTGACTTTGATTAACGATATTATCCGTCTGTCGGAATTAGATCAGGTAGAGGAACAGAACTGCTTTGAAGAACTGGATATTTATGATATTGCACAAAATTGTGTGGAGATGCTTCGCCTAAGTGCCAAGAAGCACGATGTTACCATGGAATTACACGGTGTACACCGCATTATCTGTGCCAACCGCCAGATGATGGATGAACTGGTCTATAACCTGTGTGACAATGCCATCCGATACAACAATCCGGGCGGCAGGGTCGATATTACGGTTGATGCAGCCGTTGCATTTGATAAAACGGCAGAAACCGGAGCAACGATTATTGAGGTCAAGGATACCGGTATCGGCATTTCAAAAGAACATCAGGAGCGTATATTTGAGCGCTTTTACCGTGTGGATAAAAGCCGTTCTAAATCAACGGGAGGAACAGGACTGGGGCTTGCTATTGTAAAGCATATTGTGGCTGCCCATAAGAACGCATCCCTGTCGCTTACAAGCGAACCGGGAAAAGGAACCTGTATCCGTGTGGCCTTTAAAATGAAGACAAATTTGGAGTAAAAAAATGTATTTTTGGCGCAAAGCCCGCAAATAAGCGGGATTGAGCGCATAAGGGATGAAAAAAAAGTCCAATATGTAGACAATGTCCGGAAAATACAGCGTTTATATAAAACAAAAAACTGTTCATAAATAGTTTATAGAGTTTTTATTTACAAAATAGTTAACATGTGTTATTATTTCACAACGATAATATATAACACTGTTAACTATTTATTTTTTTGCAGTAAAAAATCACCGCGAAACAGCATAGGACGGTGAAGATCACAGCCGGAAAGGAGGAATTTTTGTGCAAAAAGAGTATGCGGAGCTGTTTTCCGCATTTACACAGTTTAGAAAGCTGCATATGTCGGATTTATTTCCGAATATGAACCATTCGGAATTTGCCACCCTGATGCATATTGGCGGGGCAAATAAGTGTCTAAACGAAGAAAAAGTCAAGGTTTCTACACTGTCAGAGAGGATGCGTATTAATATTACTGCCGTGTCCCGGACATTAAAAGTACTGGAAAAGAAGAATTACATCCAGCGGACAGTCAGCGCGCAGGACCGCAGAATTACATATGTGGAACTGACCCCGGAGGGGGCAGAGGTACTGGCGGAAGCGGAGGAAACAATGAATACATTTACGGCAAAGGTGCTAAGCAGCCTGAAAAAAGAAGACGTAATCCGTCTGACTGCGCTGATGAACCAGCTTTATGAGGCATCAGAAGCAGAAATAGAGAAAAGAAAAAAGAAAGGTGATGTGACAGAATGAGTAGATTTTTTAAGACGTTAAAGCCTTATTGGAAATCTGTACTGCTGATTATCGCACTGCTTGTATTACAGGCATATGCAGATTTATCGCTGCCGCAGTATACATCGGATATTATTGATACCGGTATTCAGAATGGTGGTGTTTCACACTGTATGCCGCAGGCAGTCACAAAGGAAGAATTTGAACTGGCAAAGGTTTTTATGACAGAAGATGAGGTCGCAATATGGGAAGACAGTTACTGGGAAGACGGTGATGTGTACCGCTTGGATGTGACCGATGAAAAGAAGCTGGATGAATATGATGATGAATTTGTGACAGCATTTATTTTAAACAATCAGACATCGGCAGTAGAGGAATCTGCTTTTAAACAGCAGATTGCCGCACAGTCCGGTCAGGACCCTTCACAGCTTGAAAATGTTCCGGTGGAAATGCTCGGACAGCAGATGGGCATTGAACTTTCAACCTTTAAAAAAGAGATTGAAGATGTTGACGGCAATGTAGTACTTGCAGACTGTGTGGATATGCGTCCGGTCTTTCAGATGATGCTTGCACAGGGCAGAATGACAACGGATGATATTGTTTCCATGCGTGACACGTTGCAGGAAAAAATGGAGAGCATGGGCAGTTCACTGATTCTTTCCATGGGTATCTCTTATGCAAAGAACATGGACAGTGCCGCCGGTGTAGATATGGATAAGTTACAGACTGATTATCTGTGGGCATCAGGCATTAAAATGGTGCTGATGGCACTGTTAGTTGCAGTGATTACCGTATGTGTCGGTATGCTTGCGTCGCGTGTGGCAGCCGGTGCAGGACGTGATCTGCGTGGCAGCGTATACAAAAAAGTCATGGGCTTTTCCAGTGCGGAAATGGATCGTTTCTCAACGGCATCCCTGATTACACGGACCACCAATGATGTACAGCAGATTCAGATGGTGATTGTATTATTACTGCGTATGGTATTATATGCGCCGGTGCTTGGTATCGGCGGTGTTATCAAGGTATGGCAGACAGGTGCCGGAATGGGCTGGGTAATCGGTCTTGCTGTTGCGGCTATTATGGCACTCGTGCTGTTTTTAATGGTTGTTGCCATGCCGAAGTTTAAATTAATGCAGAAGCTGGTTGACGGTGTCAACTTAGTTTCAAGGGAAATTCTTACCGGACTTTCTGTTATCCGTGCATTCGGAAGGGAAAAGAAGGAAGAAGAACGTTTTGATAAAGCCAATAAAAAGCTGACAAAGACGATGTTATTTACCAACCGTGTCATGACATTTATGATGCCTTGCATGACCTTTATCATGTACGGACTGACGGTTCTGATTGTATGGGTTGCGGCACATAAGATTGATAACGGCAGTATGCAGGTGGGTGCAATGACAGCATTTATTACGTATGCAATGCAGATTGTTATGTCCTTCTTAATGCTGACGATGATGTCTGTTATGCTTCCGAGAGCGGCAGTTGCGGCAGACAGAATTGATGAAGTATTAACTGTAAAATCTGAAATTGTAGACCCTGAAAAGCCGGAAACACTTGAAAAGAAGGAAGGTGTTGTACGCTTTAACCATGTAAGCTTTAAATACCCGGGTGCAGAACACAATGCCCTTGAAGATATTGATTTTGTGGCTGAACCGGGTAAGACAACGGCGATTATCGGCAGTACGGGCTGTGGTAAATCAACGCTTGTAAACTTAATACCAAGACTTTACGATGTTACGGAAGGTTCGGTGACAATCGACGGACACGATATCCGTAACATTACCATGAATGAACTGCGTGATGAACTCGGCTTTGTGCCGCAGAAAGGTGTGCTGTTTTCCGGTACGATTGCAAGCAATCTCCGTTATGGCAGAGAAGATGCAACCGATGAAGAAATCCGTGAAGCGGCTGAAATTGCACAGGCATCGGATTTTATTGAAGAAAAAAGTGCAAAATATGACAGTCCGATTGCACAGGGCGGTTCTAACGTATCCGGTGGACAGAAACAGCGTCTGTCGATTGCAAGAGCCATTGCAAAGAATCCGAAGGTCTTCATTTTTGATGACAGTTTTTCCGCACTCGATTTAAAGACCGATGCGGCACTCCGTAAGGCACTGGCAGAAAAGGTATCCGACAGCACGGTTATTATCGTTGCACAGCGAATCAGTACGGTGCTTCATGCAGAGCAGATTCTTGTCATGGATGAAGGCAGAATCGTCGGCAGGGGAACACATGAAGAACTGCTTGCAAACTGCGAAGTATACCGTCAGATTGCAAAATCGCAGATGTCAGAAAAGGAACTCGGACTTGCGGGTGATACAGAAAGGGAGGAACAGTAATTTATGGAAAATAAAGATGTAAAAATGCCTCCGAAGACAAGAGGACCGATGAGAGGACCAGGCAGAGGTATGATGCCAGGAGAAAAAGCCAAAGACTTTAAATGGTCTATCGGCAAATTACTTGCGTATCTTGGAAATTACAAAATCGGCATTATCGTAGTGATGATTTTTGCGGCGTGTGCGACCGTGTTTAACGTTGTCGGTCCAAAGGTTTTAGGTAAAGCCACGACAGCACTTTCCGAAGGGCTGATGAATAAAATCAACGGCACCGGCGGCATGGATTTTAACTATATCGGAAAAGTCCTTTTATTTGTGCTGGGATTATACAGCATCAGCGCCGTTTTCAGCTTTGTACAGGGCTGGATTATGACGGGGATTACACAGAAGCTGTGTTACCGGTTAAGGAAAGAAATTTCCGAAAAAATTAACCGTATGCCGATGAAATATTTTGAAAGCAGAACTTACGGTGAAGTATTATCGCGTATTACCAATGATGTAGATACTCTCGGAATGGGATTAAACCAGAGCGTTACAACGATTATTACATCGGTTGCAACCATGATTGGTGTGCTTGTCATGATGTTAAGCATTTCACCGCTGATGACACTGATTGCCATTGTCATTCTGCCGGTGTCAGCCGGACTGATTTCATTTGTTGTAAAGAAATCACAGAAATATTTTAAGACACAGCAGGAATATTTAGGCCATATCAACGGACAGATTGAAGAAACCTACGGCGGACATACCGTTGTAAAGTCTTTTAACAAAGAGGCTTCTATGGTTAAGCAGTTTGACGAAACCAATACGGTATTGTATAAATCCGCATGGAAATCGCAGTTCCTATCCGGAATGATGCAGCCGATTATGAATTTTGTCGGAAACTTAGGCTATGCCTGTGTGGCATTAACCGGAGGTCTTCTTGCAATTCAGGGCGCGATTACAATTGGTGATATTCAGGCATTTATCCAGTATGTTAAGAATTTCACACAGCCGATTACACAGATTGCACAGGTTATCAATCAGGTACAGTCTATGGCAGCAGCCTCCGAGAGAGTATTCGAGTTCTTAGAGGAGGAAGAAGAAGACCAGTTTGCGCAAAATCCGGTACGCTTAGATAAAATCGAAGGCTGTGTGGATTTTGAAAATGTACACTTTGGTTATAAAGAAGATCAGACAATTATCAATGATTTTACCGTACATGTAAAACCGGGTCAGAAGGTTGCCATTGTCGGTCCTACAGGTGCCGGTAAGACAACGATTGTGAAGCTGCTCATGCGTTTTTACGATGTCGGCAGCGGTGCTATTTTAGTAGACGGACACAATATCAAGGACTTTAACAGACGGGAATTAAGAGATGCGTTTGGCATGGTGCTTCAGGATACATGGCTGTATAAGGATACCATTATGGAAAATATCCGTTACGGAAGACTGGATGCAACCGATGAAGAAGTTATTGCGGCGGCAAAAGCAGCGCACGCACACCACTTTATTGAAACCCTGCCGGGTGGCTATCAGATGGAATTAAATGAAGATGCAAGCAACGTTTCACAGGGACAGAAGCAGCTGCTTACAATTGCGAGAGCAATTCTTGCAGACAATCCGATTCTGATTCTGGATGAAGCGACCTCTTCTGTGGATACCCGTACAGAGATTCAGATTCAGAATGCAATGGATAACCTGATGAAGGGCAGAACGAGCTTTGTCATTGCCCACCGTCTGTCTACGATTAAGGATGCAGACGTGATTCTTGTCATGAAGGACGGCGATATTGTAGAACAGGGAAATCATGAAGAACTTCTTGCAAAGGGCGGCTTCTATGCAGACCTTTACAATTCACAGTTTGATGAGGCAGAAAGCGCGTAAGATACGGGAATTTTGATAAAAAATGGAAGTTATTAAAGATGAATATTTAAAATATTAATTCAAAACAAAGAGTAAAAAGGAGAAACAGCCCGGCAGAGGTTTTTTCTCCTTTTTTCACGGATAGTCCTTGCAAAACTTTAGAATTTCTGTATACTTGAAATGTTAGGTGTTTTCATGGCAGAGCCGGAGGAATTTGATGAAACAGATTGCGTGGGTAAAAGTTATCCAAAACAAATATGTAAAAAGATGTATGAGTATTGTGGGAATTGTAATCGTTTTACTGGGTGCTATGCTGTTATATCATATTACAGGTTTAAGAAAAAATGAATATACAAAAAAGGAGCCATTGCTTTTAAACTGGACTGTTGTCAGTGAAAATCAGACGGATACGGATGTGGATTTGAATACATTCCACTTTGATAATATTTTAACAGACAAAAAGACAATATATTTATCCCGTACTTTTGTGGATAAAGGGCAGTTTCAATCACCGGTACTTGTGGTTCAGACGCATAATGCAACGTTACGTGTCTTTGTGGACGGAGAATGTATTTACAGTTCCGGGCTGGAGCGGTATGATTGCGGGAAAATGGTTGGAAGCGGCATGCACAGCATTGCTATGCCTAAAGATGGAGAACAGCATGAACTGATGCTGGAATTTAAGGCAAACGGTGATTCTTATGTTACCCGGATGAACGATATTTATATTACTGATTATGCAACAATTTACACTGATTTTTTAGTGACCAACAGAGTTACTTATGCACTTAGTGTCTGCCTTTTGTTTATCGGATTTGTCCTGCTTTTGCTTGGGATGGTTATGATGCTGACGCGGACCTGGTTTACACATTTGATATCACTGGGAATTTTCTCGCTGATGGTAGGTTTATGGACGATGGGAAAATATAATATCCTACAGATTTACCGGGTACCGATATGGCTGTGTACCTTTATTGAGTATGCCAGCATGTATATCGGTCCGCCGTCTCTGCTGCTTTTTTTCAGGGATTATCCGAAAAAAGCAGACAGCAGATGGATAACGTGGATGTATTACATAATTTTCTGGGTAGATAGCGGTGTGACGGCACTTTTATTTGTGCTTCATTTTTCAGGTGTCTGGCATCTTCCGCATATGCTTCGGCTGGAACAGGCATTTGTAGCAATTGTCTGTGTTTATCTGATTATATTAATGATTGCCTGTGTTAGAAAGGGAAACCGGCAGAGCAGACTGGTTATCTGCGGTGTGATTTTGTTTTTGCTGTGTATCGGAGCGGAATGGTCAGGTTATATGGCAGGAAAATACTGGGGTCATGAAATGTCATGGACAACAGGATTTTCATCTTTGGGAACTGTGATTCTGATTAGTATTTTACTGCTCTCATTAAGCTGGGATATTGCGGGAAAAATGGTCGACGAAAAAGAACAGGCAGTTCTTTATAAAATGGCATATACGGACAATCTGACGGGACTTTATAACCGCCGCTTTTGTGAAGAACGATTAAAATCATATTGTTATAATAACATTCCATTTACAATTTTTAATTTTGATATGAATGGGCTGAAAGCCACGAATGATACCCATGGGCATAGCAGTGGGGATAAGCTGATTAAGGGGTTTGCGGATATTTTAACAAAGTCGTTCGGGGACAAAGGTATCGTTGGCAGAATGGGCGGCGATGAATTTATTGTAATTGTAGAAAACATCGAAGAACTTAATTGTCAGGAAGAAATCCGACATTTTCAAAAAATTATGAGTGAGGCAAATAAAGCACAAAGTGGGTATGTTTACAGTACGGCATACGGCTATGCAGACAGTTCTGAAATTGTGTCAGACGGTGAAATACGCGATGTCAACATGGTTTACAGACTGGCGGATAACCGCATGTATGAGAATAAAAAGACATGCCATGATGCAAGAAAATAGTTAGAAAGTGGAAGGAACAAAGGAATTTATGAATAGGACTTACGACAAATTTCAGGTAGTATTACTAAGCGAAGTAAAAGGGAAAGACAGCAATGCGTTTATTTTTGAATTACGTCTTACTTCGGAGGACAATTGTCGTATCAGAATTATAGATTTTGACGCATTTGATATTGACGGAAACAAGTACAGTGCGGGAGCGGATAAAATCAGTACAACAGATGTGATTTTAGGACACAGCAAATTTTTTGCCGAAACCAAAAAGATTAATGTAAAAATCAGTTCGCAGTTTAAAGCAAGAATCGGCTGTATGGCAGTCTTAACGGTTGCCTGTATCGAAGATAAACAGCAGATGAAATTCTGTTTCCAGAGAAAAGGAACAAACCGCTGGGATTGTGTCGGTGTGGAATTTATGGAGTATGAAGGTCTTCCGGCAGCAGAAGAAGAACCGGTGGAAACAGAAGGAACTTTAGAACCGGTTGAAGAACTGACTGACAAAGCAGAAAAACAGGTACAGGCGCAGACGGAAGCACTGACACAGACTGGAGCTTCGGCAGTGAAAGAAGACGGTGAAGAACAGGCAGCAGTGGTAGTACAGGATTCCCCGGCAGAAGACATCCCGGCAGCACAGGATGAAAAAGCTGCAGCAGAATCACTTGAAGAATATCTGGAAAGAGAAGGCACAGAGTCCGTCTTAGGGCTGTCCATGAAGGAATTTGTCAACCGTTTTGCATTAGGTACACAGACAGTAGAAGATGTTTTAAAGCAGTTAAATGTCAATGTGGCGCAGGAAGAAGAACCGGCAGAAACAATCAGTCAGCCGGCGCCGGTATCCCAGCCGGAGGAAGAAGAGCAGGAGCAGTCCATAGAAGACTATTTAAACAGTCTGATTGAATTTGATGAAAAATCATCGGAAACCATCGGCCTTGCCGTTTCTAATATGAGAATCCGTGCAGAAGAACAGGGTGACACCGTCTGTCCGGTTCTTTACTGTGAGGTCAGCTATTCCAAAGAAACCTATGTATTGGTGCGCTGTCCGATGATTAAGGTGATTTTTTACGATGCAAAGGGATGTATCGACAATGTTGCCATGCATCCGGTATCCCGTATCCATACAGGTCAGGATATTGTTGAAATGGCATTTAAGAAGTCCACAGTGAAAAATTGGAAAAACAAGAGCAAAATCAAAGTACTCGTAACGCTGTAAAATAGATAAAACATTTTTTTGGTTAAAACATAAAACATAAAAAATAAAAGAATTAAAAGAAGAAAGCTGCGCAGCCGGAACAAAAAACGGCTGTGCAGCTTATTTTATAAAGTTTTGAAAGCTTAAAGGATGTTGGCTGATATGCAACTGGTATATCGATATAAAGGATTCTGATAATTACGGTTTTTAAAACTACATCATATTGAAATAAATGTAATATCATCTTGACAAAAAAACAAAGAAGCGGTATAACATAAATAGTTTGAGAATCAAAATATTGTGTTTCTGAACGAAAACAAAATACTGTTATGGCAGATGAGAAATTACCTGCGGAATGGAGATGAATATGAATAATCAGTTACCACAACTTATATTAGGAGATGTTATTGTGCCGGTGCCGGTGATTCAGGGCGGCATGGGTGTTGGAGTGAGTCGAAGCCGTCTTGCGGGAGCAGTTGCAAAAGAAGGCGGTATCGGTGTGATATCAACAGCACAGATCGGTTATGACGAGGAAAATTTTGAAAAAAATCCGGCGGAGTGTAACCGCAGGGCAATAATAAAACACATTGCGCAGGCAAAAGAGATTGCAGGCGGAAACGGACTGGTCGGTGTGAATATCATGGTGGCATTAAAGCATTACAGACAGCACATTGAAACGGCGATAGAAGCGGGTGCAGATGTCATTATCTGTGGTGCGGGACTGCCGGTAGATTTACCGGGAATTGCCCAAAACTATGCGCTTGAGCATGGGAAAAAGATACCAAAGCTGATGCCGATTGTGTCTTCCGCGAGAGCAGCGGGAATTATTTTAAAAATGTGGGACCATCATTACCACACAGTACCGGATTGTATTATTGTGGAAGGACCGATGGCAGGCGGACATCTTGGATTTCAGGAAAGTGTATTGGAAAATATTGAAAATATTGATTTTGACGCGATTCTTTGCGGGGTCATTGACAGCAAAAAGCCATATGAGGAGAAATACACAAAAAAGATTCCGGTTGCGGCGGCAGGCGGTATTTTTGACAGACAGGATATTGACCATGTGCTTTCATTAGGTGCAGATGCCGTACAGATTGCAAGTCGTTTTGTTGTCACTAAAGAATGTGATGCATCTGATGCATACAAACGTGCATATATTGAGGCGGGAAAGGGTAATATACAGATTGTAAAAAGTCCTGTCGGCATGCCGGGACGTGCCGTGCGCAATGCATTTATCAGACAGGTTGAGCAGCACAAACAAGAAATTACCGGCTGTTATCAGTGCCTTGAAAAATGTAATCCGAAGGAAGTGCCGTACTGCATTACACAGGCGCTGATTCACGCCGTGAAAGGCGAATTAGAGCAGGGGTTAATTTTCTGCGGTGAAAATGTTTCCAGAATCCATGAAATGACAACCGTACCGGAACTGATGCGGGAATTGACACAAGGTTGACACACCACCCCGGTATTTAGTACTATAGTAAGTGAAAAAGAACGAATGGAGAAACCAATGAAAGAATTTTTGCGTGCTAAGATTTTTGCACTTTCACAGTATCTGGAAATGTTGCTTTCGCTGATTTTAGGACTGGTTATTGTAATTCTTGCAGGGAAACTGCTGATGGACGTATTTAATCCGCAATATATTTTTGCAGGAGAAGACGTCTTTGCATATTATCTGGAAACTGCAATGAATCTTGCGATTGGTGTGGAGCTTATTAAAATGCTTTGCATGCATTCGCCGGGAACTGTTATCGAGGTCCTTTTATTTGCAATTGCAAGACAGGTTGTTGTCTCCCATTCTTCCGTGACACAGACACTGACCGGGGTATTTGCGATTGTTGTGCTGTTTGCTACAAGAAAATATCTGTTTATCCCACACGATGAGGTAGAAAAGATTACCGTACGCGGCAGTATGACCGTGGCAATGGCAAACCGTGTTGCTAAAATCAAAATACCGGAAACAGATGGGAAACTGCTCCGTGATGTGATTGAGAAGCGGATTTGTGAGGAAAGCCTTTCAAAAGAAATCGGAACCTGCGTGGATTACGATAATTTTGCATTATGCATTGCAAGTATCAGAGAAGGTAAAGTGAGAAGAGTTGATATTTTAAAGAATAAGGATTGAAAAGGAGTAAGCTTATGGCAATTGTACATGTAACAAGTGAAAATTACGAAAAGGAAGTATTACAGTCTGATAAGCCGGTATTAATTGATTTCTGGGCATCATGGTGTGGACCGTGCCAGATGTTAGGACCGGTCATTGAAGAAGTTTCAGAAGAAGTGACGGATGTAAAGTTTGTAAAAGTAAGTACCGAAGAAGCACCGGAACTGGCAGAAAAATTTTCTATTATGTACATTCCGACACTGGTACTCATGGAAAATGGAACGGTTGTAAATAAATCCACAGGCTTTTTACAGAAAGAACAGATTTTAGAACTTCTGAATACAAAAAATTAAAAAAATTAAAAAAAATTAAAATTTTTGTTGACAAATGAAGTTTGAAAGATTATCTTATTACTTAATTCAACAGTCAAATGCAGAGAACAGGAAATGACTTTTTCAAATCACCGCTCACAGAGAGCCGTAAGATGATGAGAAGCGGCAGCAAGGAATGAAAAAGCCCTCACCTGCGAGCAGTTCCGGTGAAAGGCAGTGTGATTGCATACAGCCTAGTAATTGGAACCGGTACCCATCGTTAACAGGGCATGCCATAGAGTCGGTATCCTATTGATTCTGACAGCAGTGGCAGTAGAGAGGCCGGAATATCCGGCAAGCAAAGTGGTAACGCGGAAGTAATGTTAAATCAGCCTTCGTCTTTGCACCAAATCATTTAGATTTGTGTGGAGACGAAGGCTTTTTTTGATACTATGGACAATGCGTACAGAGTGTTTGACTGATGAAATATATCATAATAGGAGAGTGACATCTATGAACACTTTAGTAATTGTTTTAATTGCAGCTGTTATTTTATTCGGCGCGTATGTTGTCTATGGCCGTTGGTTAGCCAACAAATGGGGAATTGACCCTAAGGCAGAAACACCGGCAGTAAAGTACAATGATGGTAAAGATTTTGTCCCGACAAACGGATGGACAGTATTTAGTCATCAGTTTTCATCTATCGCAGGTGCAGGTCCTGTAACCGGTGCAATTCAGGCAGCGGCATTTGGCTGGTTACCTGTATTACTCTGGATTCTCATCGGTGGTGTATTCTTCGGTGCCGTTACAGATTTCGGTGCTTTATATGCTTCCGTTAAGAACGAAGGAAAGTCCATGGGTATGATTATTGAAAAGTACATCGGTAAATTCGGACGTAAGATTTTCTTACTGTTCTGCTGGTTATTTACATTAATTGTTATTGCAGCATTTGCCGATATGGTAGCCGGAACATTTAATGCGTATACAGTTGTTGACGGACAGTCACAGTTATCTGCAGCTGCTTCAACAAACGGTTCTGCCGGTATGGTATCTATCATGTTTATGGTATTTGCCGTTGTATTTGGTCTGATTCAGAAGAAATGGAATCTTTCAGGCTGGAAAGAAGCAGTTGTTGGTATCGTATTTATCATTGCTTCATTTGTAATTGGTAACTACTTCCCAATTGAATTAGGCAAGAACGCATGGAGCTATATCACATTTGTATATATCTTTTTTGCAGCAGTTCTTCCAATGTGGCTGATGAAGCAGCCTCGTGACTACATGACAACATTTATGTTCATTGCCATGATTGTCGGTGCAGCACTTGGTCTGGTTGTAGCTCATCCGTCTATGAACCTTCCGGTTTATACAGGATTTAACAATGCAAAGCTTGGAACAATGTTCCCAATCCTTTTCGTAACGGTTGCCTGCGGTGCTGTTTCAGGTTTCCACAGCCTTGTATCTTCCGGTACATCTTCTAAGACTGTAGCAAATGAAAAGGATATGCTTAAAGTTGGTTACGGCGCTATGATACTTGAAAGCTTACTTGCTGTTATCGCTCTTTGTGTTGCAGGCGCAGCCGCAGCAGCAGACGGAACAGCCGCTACTGGTACACCGTTCCAGATTTTCAGCCGTGGTGTTGCAGGTTTCTTTGAAATGTTTGGTGTTCCGGTACATTTCGCAACCGTATTTATGACAATGTGTGTATCTGCACTTGCTCTTACATCACTTGATGCCGTTGCACGTATCGGACGTATGAGTTTTCAGGAACTTTTCAGCGTAGATGATATGGAACATGCAGAAGGATGGAGAAAGTTACTCTGCAATACATATTTCTCAACAGTAATAACACTTCTTTGTGGTTTCGTACTCACAAAGATTGGTTATGCAAACATCTGGCCGTTATTTGGTTCAGCAAACCAGTTATTAAGTGCACTTGTAATTCTTACACTTTGTGTATTCTTAAAGGTAACAGGACGCAGCAACAAGATGCTGTTTCCGCCACTTATCATTATGCTTTGTGTAACATTTACAGCACTGGTACAGCGTACAATCGCTATGGTTAAGGCAATCCAGACAGCAGCATCTGTTACAATTCCGGCAGGTACTGCTACATGGGGAAGCGTATTTATTGCCAACGGGCTTCAGCTTATTATTGCAATTCTGCTGATTGTACTTGGTCTTATCATTGTTGTAAATTCAGCTAAGAGTTATGCAAAGAGTGAGAAAAACTCAGAAAAAGCAGCTTAATTCGTATAGCAGCTATATAATAAGAAGCTTTACATAAAAACTCCCGGATTTTTTCTATATCATATATAGAGAGGATTCGGGAGATTTTTGCATAGGAACGGCAATCCCCGCGATAAAGATATTGAAATTCTGCCGTGTTCATAGTAATATATAAATAGTGTAAAAAAACCTTAAATTTAAAATAAGAAGACACAATATCGTAAAAGACAGGGGAATAAATAATATGAATCAGGTTGTTTTTGGCGGCAGAATGAATATCCCGAAAGGGACAACATTCTTTAAGACAGGCGAAAGCGTTGAACATGTTTATTTGGTGGTGAATGGGCAGGTACGTGCAAAAAGTGAATATATGAAGATGACTCTTGATAACGGCGCACTTTTAGGGATACTGGATATTTATTCAGAAGAATATCTTTTTGATTATGAAGCTGTTACAGATTTGATTGTGCTGTGCTTTGATATTGCACATGCAGACGGTATTCTGAAGCTTTTAAAACTGGGTAAAAACTATCAGGAAATTGCTGTGAATTCCTTGTTTGCACAGTTCCATGAAGTTTATCAGGTATTTGAAAAAAGCTTTTTATCGTATGCGTCAGAAATGGATGATTTTAATGTCATTGATAAAGAAGAAGATTCTGCAAAGGTGGATATGGAAATCTGCACCTATATGAATCAGATATACGCATTGGATAAAAAAGTTTTTCATGAACTTTTTACAGCCGGGGAAATGATAGCATATGAACATCTGATTACCGGTTCAAAGCTGGTAGCGGATATCAACCGTACCGCGTTAAAACTGGTGGATGTTTTAGGAAAGGCAGCACTTGGTATTCAGGACGATGAAGCCCAAAATAAAGCAGCAGACGACCTTTCGGATGGTGAAGATACGGCAGAAGAAGGCATGGATGAAAGTGCTTATGACTATGCACTGGTTGAGAGTGAACTGGCAAATTCCATGAAGCAGATTCTGGATTATTCCCAGATAGATGAAAAGGAAGCTTCCAGATTTACCCTCATGGTTTCACAGTATATGAATCTGCCGGACAGAAATACTTCGGACAACGATGTCAGAAAATTAAGAAAAGATATTGCAGAGCAGTTCTATCAGATTTATGAAAATGTTTTCTTACATTCATTAAAGGATACTTCTCTTAGCAGGGCAGTCGAATTGTTCCTGAATTTTGGCTTTATGGATGAGAAGGAATTTGATAAAAAGGGATTGGCGGAACTGTATTATTTCAAGCCGGACTTATCGGGTACGGGATTTTCTATTTATACCGTATATGGCTGGCTGAAAGCAATATACGAGGGAAAAAGAGAACCGTCCAAAGATGAATTTGACCAGGATTATAAAGAAAACGTAAGAAAAGAAAAGGCAATGCACCATCTGTCGGCAGCAGAAGAAACAAAGATGCTGTCTGACCAGACAGCCAAAGTGCAGTTTGAAATCCGTAATATGTTTAAGGTTATCAATCGTCTGACAACGAATGAAATTACAATTTTCAGCCCGATTCTGACACAGAAGAAGTTCAGTAAGAGCATTCAGAAGTCGTTTCTGTCAGCAAAGAAGCTTTCCGAGGCGATGCGTGCGATTATGAAGGTGGATTATTCACTGTTCCACAGAGAGCAGATGTATTATGACCCGGAAAATAAAATCGATAATATTGTAGTCATGAAACAGGTCCTTCCGGACTTTATCCTGATGCCGAATGTCGGCAGCAGAGGTATCATGTGGCAGGATATTTCGGAAAAGAAAAGAGATACACCGGCAAGATTTGTGCTTTCTGCATTTTTCAACGGCAATCTTGAAAACAGTCTGATTAACATGGCAGCAGTTTACCGCTGGGAAATCTGCCGTACTGTACAGGGCAATTACTGGAATGATGTTAGAGAACATTCTCTTACATCTGAATACTGCGATTATGTACAGTTTTACCGAAAGAATAAAGATCTGACGGAAGAAGCCAAAGAAAAAATCAGGGCACAGTTTAAAAGCTGTCGTAACAGTTACCGTGAAATGTTTGCAAAGGATTATGACGTATGGGTTAAATACGAATCCCAGAACTCTATCCGATTAAATAAGGTTGTGAGAGGAATTCTTTATATGTACTGTCCGTTTGCGGCAGAATATCGGAAAAAGCTTGAATCGCAGCCAATCTTTAATGCGGCATCAGCACGGTTTAACAGAGAAAATACAAAGAAAGTACGTGAGTTAAAGACATTTAATTCCAACGTATTAAAAAGAGGCGGACAGGTTACTGAAGTGTTACAGAAGAATCTGGATTTTTATGAATTAGGATAAGAAGAAGGAGAAGACAAATGTTTAGTCAGTTATTTGGTGAATATCTGGTAAGTGAAGAAGTACTTACACCGGAGCAGTTAAGAGAAGTATTGGATGAACAGGCAACAGCAAAGGTCCGTCTGGGAACGATTGCGATTGCAAACGGATATATGACACAGAACGAAACGGAAGAAGTCAATCATTTACAGACACAGTATGACAGACGTTTCGGTGATATTGCGGTAGAAAGAGGCTATTTATCAGAACGGGAAGTGGATGAACTTCTGGAGCAGCAGGGTTGCGCATTTATGAAGTTTTTGCAGATTATGTTTGAGAAAAAATATATTACTGCCAGCGAACTGGATGAATATCTTGACAGCTTTCAGACATCTAAGGGCTTTTCAAAGTCCGAAATGGAAGCGTTAAAGGAAGATGATATTGACGGGATTGTACCGTTGTTTGCATTTTCTGCAAAACCGTATGTAACTGATATTGTGGCATTGATTTTGAGAAATCTGACAAGATTTGTTACACAGGATTACTATATCGGTTCAATTAAACGTGTGACAGAATTCCGGTATCAGAGTATTATCGGACAAAAAACATACGGTTCTCATGTTATTTATACAGCATTTGTGGCAGGGGAAAATGAAGACGGACTGCTTGCGCTTGCATCCGATTTTTCAAAGGAAGAACTGATACAGGCAGACAGCTATACATATGACACATTAAGCGAACTGGTTAATATGTGCCTTGGTCTGTTTGTAACGGCAATCAGCAAGGGTGAGTTATTTGTAGATATCGAACCGCCGTTTGTCTATGAAAACCAGACACTGACCGGGGATGGATATATTGTTCCACTCTATGTCCATGGTAAAAAGACAGAAATTTTTATTGCTGTAGACAGTGATGTTCAAATCGGTGTAAAGCCGACATCTATTGACATTCAAAAATGTGCCGACAATGAGGTGGCAGATGGTGTTAAAAAGGTCATGATTGTAGATGATTCTGCTTTTATCCGTAAGACATTAAGAAATATTCTTGAAGAAGCAGGCTATGGTATTGTCTGCGAAGCCGTAAACGGCGAAGAAGCCGTTCAGTTATATAAAGAGTATAAACCGGATATTGTCACAATGGATATTACGATGCCGGTTATGGACGGCGTTACGGCATTGGAAAAGATTAAAGCATACGACAATACAGCAGATGTCATTATGGTAACGTCAGCCGGACAGCAGAAGAAAGTGATTGAAGCATTAAAGCTGGGGGCATATGAATTCTGCATGAAGCCGCTGGATAAGGATGAATTGTTAAAAGTATTCAAAGAACTGAATGCATAACGTACATAACATACATAAAAACGGGAATAATACAGGTATTGCAAAAGTATATTTTGTAGTGCCTGTATTTTAAAATTGTACTAAATTAAGAACTATGCAAAAGAGTATTGATTTTCTGATACATGAATGATATTATAATGCACGTAAGGATTGTTACAATATTGTCAAAGTTGCGATGAGCAATTTTTTTATTTAGCAATCAGTGTATACAATGTGCAGAGATTATGCAAGGAGGAATTCAAAAATGTTACAGAAGGAACAGTGGAATGGTTTCGAAGGTAGACTTTGGAAAGAAGAAATCAATGTAAGAGATTTCGTTCAGAACAACTACAAGCCATATGATGGTGATGAAAGTTTCCTTGAAGGTCCTACAGAAGCAACAAACAAGCTTTGGGGAAGACTTCAGGAATTACAGAAAGAAGAAAGAGCAAAGGGCGGCGTACTTGACATGGAAACAGAAGTTGTTGCCGGTCTTACAGCATATGGTCCTGGATATATAGATGAATCAATGAAAGACCTTGAAAAAGTTGTAGGTCTTCAGACAGATAAGCCATTAAAGAGAGCATTCATGCCTTACGGCGGTATCAAGATGGCAGAAGAATCTTGCAAGAACTACGGTTATGAACCAAATCCGGAATTACACAAGATTTTCACAGAATATCATAAGACTCACAATCAGGGTGTTTTCGATGCTTACACACCAGAGATGAGAAAGGCTCGTCACAGCCACATCATCACAGGTCTTCCGGATACTTATGGCCGTGGACGTATCGTAGGTGACTACAGAAGAGTTGCTCTTTACGGTATTGACTACCTTATGGAAGAAAAGAAGAAAGATCATGCAAACTGCGGATGCGGAACAATGACAGACGATGTTATCCGTTTAAGAGAAGAAATCTCTGATCAGTACAAGGCTTTAGCAGGAATGAAGAAGATGGCTGAGAGCTATGGTTATGATATTTCACAGCCAGCTAAGGATGCTAAGGAAGCTGTTCAGTGGTTATACTTTGGTTATCTTGCTGCTATCAAGACTCAGAACGGTGCTGCTATGTCAGTAGGTCGTGTATCTACATTCCTTGATATTTATATCGAAAGAGATCTTGAAGCTGGTAAGCTTACAGAAAAAGAAGCTCAGGAATTAATTGACCATTTCGTTATGAAGTGCAGAATGGTTAAGTTTGCAAGAATTACATCATACAACGAATTATTCTCAGGTGACCCTACATGGGCTACTCTTGAAGTAGGTGGTACAGGTATTGACGGACGTTCAATGGTTACAAAGAACGACTACAGATTCCTTCACACACTTGAAAACATGGGACCTTCACCGGAACCAAACTTAACAGTACTTTACTCATCAAGACTTCCTGAAAACTTCAAGAAGTATGCTGCTAAGATTTCTGTTGATACATCTTCAATCCAGTATGAGAACGATGATGTTATGAAGGTAACATGGGGCGATGATTATTCAATCTGCTGCTGTGTATCTGCTACACAGACAGGTAAGGAAATGCAGTTCTTCGGAGCTAGAGCTAACCTTGCTAAGTGTTTACTTTACGCTATCAATGGTGGTGTGGATGAAAAAGATGGTAAGCAGGTTGGACCAGCTTTCAAGCCTATTACATCAGAATATCTTGATTATGATGAAGTTATTGAAAAGTTCGATGTTATGATGGATTGGTTAGCAGACCTTTATGTTAATACACTTAACCTTATCCAGTATATGCATGATAAGTACTACTATGAAGCAGCAGAGATGGCTCTTATTGATACAGATGTTAAGAGAACATTTGCTACAGGTATTGCTGGTTTCTCTCATGTAGTAGATTCACTTTCAGCTATTAAGTATGCTAAGGTTAAGACAGTACGTGATGAAGAAAAGGGTATTGTTGTTGATTACCAGATTGAAGGCGACTTCCCTAAGTATGGTAACGATGATGATAAGGCAGATGATATAGCTGTATGGCTTCTTAGAACATTCCTTGAGAAGATTAAGAAGAGACATACTTACAGAAATTCAGAGCCTACAACATCTATCCTTACAATTACTTCTAACGTAGTTTATGGTAAGTATACAGGTACAATGCCTGATGGACGTAAGGCTGGTACACCATTATCACCAGGAGCTAACCCAAGCTATGGTGCTGAACAGAATGGTCTTTTAGCTTCACTTAACTCACTTACAAAGCTTCCATATGAGTGGGCATTAGATGGTATTTCTAATACACAGACAATGAATCCGGATGCTTTAGGTCATAATGAAGAAGAAAGAGTTGCTAACCTTGTAAACGTTATGGATGGATACTTCGATCAGGGCGCTCATCACCTCAATGTTAACGTATTCGGTAAGGATAAGTTACTTGATGCTATGGAACACCCAGAAAAGCCAGAATATGCTAACTTCACAATCCGTGTATCTGGTTACGCTGTTAAGTTCATCGACCTTACAAAGGAACAGCAGATGGATGTAATTTCTAGAACATTCCACGACAGAATGTAATCAGAGATTTTAGTAAGTTTTAAAAATTAGCCAAAAGCCTTGAAAATACAGTGTTTAAGCATGTTTAATCCAATTTCAAGGTTTTTGGCTTAAATTATTTATATGTTATAATTTATCACAAATTATCATAACTTGATAAAATAAGTGTGTAAAAAGTGTGTAGTAAAGTGTGTACTACTCAATTTAACAAAAAGGGAATAAATATATGAAAAACAATAGAATAAATGACCGTAAAAAATAGGCATACAGATTTTTATTTCTGTATGCCTAAAATTATTATTTTGATTTTCGTTCAAGATTTATCATGTGCACTTTGTCCATTAGCGGCGTTTTAATTTTATTGCTTTTGCAAGAGACTAACAACGCAGGGATATCTTTGTTCAAACAATGTGAATCATAATAGGGCTGCTCTGGATATACATAAGTATGTGATGGATTAACTCGTTCATCAGCAACAAAGCACTGTCTTAAGCGCTCATATTGAATTCCAAAAGCCTTGGCAATATCCGCAAATTCATTACAGAAAGTAACCTTTGTTGCTATCCAACAGTTTTCCATGTACTTCGCTAATTCTGCGGTTTTCCAATCAACATAAATATAACTAAAAGCCCCATTTTTGACCCTTGAATATAGTTGAGTGACTTTGCAACAATAATTTTCGTTTCCACCAAGAACAACGAAATTAGGAGATTCTAAGCTGTGCTGTGTTGTACCGTAATACTCAGGAGAGATTACAACTTTCATCTTTCTATATATAAGAGTATATGAGTAAAATAGAGTAAATAATGGTCAAAAAACCATCGACATCCGACCTCATGCACGATATAATATATGTAATCTAATAAGAAAATAGTGTTATCATTACTGCTTTGATAAGAGCGAATGGTAGCCATAGATATGAATTCATAGGAACGGAATGGTTGAACCCTCAGGGTGACAGTGTCATCATTTTGTCAGCGAGAGCCGTTTTACTTGAATGATTTTCTGTTTTCTTATTTTGACACAAATTGACAGGAAGGTTAGAATAATCAAGACTTTCCTTGACTTAGATTTACAGATAATGATATGTGTTTTCTGCATGGACTTGAACTCCTAAGGTTCAACCATGGTTAAACCCGTGAGAAACAAAAAGGGTATAACTTGGAGTTCGATTCAAGGAATGTCGCCTGAGATGTCGAAATAAGAAATAGAGGTAATTCATCACGAAAGTGATTGGATTCATAGATATGGCGACCGTAGCCAAAAGGCTGAAAAAGCCTGAAAATACGGCATTTGTTCCCTTAGTTAAATGGATATAACGGGGTCCTCCTAAGACTCTATTGTAGATTCGATTCCTATAGGGAACGCTCATTTAAGCAGTAATGACTAGAAAATCATTGCTGCTTTTTTCATGTAAAAATGGCAGTTTCGGTGACAAATTTGTCAGCGAAATATGGCATGGAGAACTGATTTTGTCAGCGAAAATGATTTCTTGTCACCAATCCATATTTTTCAAAACTGTCATCCGTAGGGATTAAGTATAAAGTAGGATGAGGTTTGGGTTGTAAATATAAGAAAAGGTGGAAAGAAAAACGTTATATTCTTGCCAAAAAAGGCCTGTCGGAAGAGTCCGTTCAGATTAGATGAAAAATAATCTATGCTTCACTATCCCTTGGTGGAAAGTTTATTAATCTTGGGTTATCTTTCATGGCCAGATGAACGGTTCGTCCATACTTTGAATCAGAGCATGGATGGGCACAGGAACAGCCATTTTTCCTGCTTGCCAGAGGGCAGCGATATTTTATTCTTGCTTTTGAAGGTTCCGTTCCATCATGGTTCATTTTTAACCCGGCCAAGCATACAGGAACTCCATCTTTGCCAATGGTGAAATCATCTTTATATTTGACCTTGATTCCACGTTTTTCATTCAGGTCAATAAAAGGAGAAATGCCATTTTTACGGCAGTACAGATAATAAGGCATGGCATCGTGGGCAGAATCTAAAAGCCATTTGTTAACATGAAAATCAGGAAGAAACGATTTCATACGGAAATAGGTTTCAAGGAAGCCATGGGAATCATGTTTCGAAGCAGGATTCAAAAGCGGAAAAATAGGAAGATCACTGTCAGAATCAGAAGCAACTATCATGTAAAGATCATAGCCATGATAAAAACAGTCCCTGGATGAATCCCAGCCGATATCACAATCGGGTTGGGAAAAATACCGGTCACATTTGCAGTCAGTAATGCCTTTTTCTGCGCAGTCACAGATACGTTTCCTACGTTCTCTGTGTGATGTCATTACCGGAGTCCCATCTCCGGCAACTGCAAGAGATTCCGGTGTAATAAGTTCACGTTTAACAGACTGCTCAAGGAACTCTTTCTAGTATAGTCTGAATAAAGAACCGTAAGGATGCTCATCAATGGAGAAAGATTTCTGCTCAAGTGTCTTGAACAGCTGTTCAACGGTAGTTTTTTCAACAGATTCCGCTTTAGCCCCTTTTTGTTTAGGCTTTTTGACTTCTTTAGACTTAACAGGGCGGACATGAGGGTTAAGGTTATCTGAATCAGAATCCCAGAGGCGGTTCAGAAAATCATAAAAGGTACCAACACCAGGAGTATCACCAACCTCAAAACCACTAAGAATGGCATAGAGAGGGTTTATTTTAAGCTGTGCAGCCCAGTCTGTCAGTAAAGTGACCTTGAAATCAATAGATAACAGGTAAGAACGCTGCATGCAGGAAGGAGTTCTTGGTCTTGGACCGAAGACAGAATATCGGCTACGCATCAGTTCATCAGTATAAGACAGATCGAGGTTCCAGAAACGGTCAATGATGTCCCATGTAGAACGGGAAAGAGCATCAGGATTCGGATAATATTTACGAAGATTTTCAACAACAAAATTTTGGTAGGTGGAATGACCACCAGTGTTAACAGGTAACAAAAAAATCGCCTCCAATCGAAAATATGACTTATAAATAAGGGCGCGAAGCGCCGCATTTTTCGATGGATTTGTCAAGAAAATTTGACAAAAAAAGTGGGGGATTTTAATAAAAAAGGAATCTGAAAGCCTTGAAATTACTGGCTTAGAGATTCCGAGAGATTATTACTATGACAAGGAGGAACTAAAAGTTGGACATCATCTGGAAGGAACAGGGTTTTATATATAATGAAGAATACAGGGAACTGAATGAACAAACGCTTTTGCTGGATGGCAGACTTTCCCGGGAGGAGGCGGCTGCGCATCCTCATGTCTACTGTGATATTCAGGAGGCTTTTGCCGGTCGTGAACTTTCGGAAGGGAGTCTGGAAAATCCCACTATCATGTACATTGTTCCAAATGTCTATTGGATTGATGACCCTCTGGCAACAGATACCCTGCAAAAAAAAGAAGGGGATAGAGCTCCCTTCGGTATGCATGTAAACAGCAGATCTTTAAAAATAGTAGGATTATCCGAAAAGCCGGAAAACATAGTGATTGCAGGCAACAGAGGGCAGTCCCATGCCTGCAACGGAAATTATACTCTGTTTAGTTTTCAGGTGGAGGAATTGTTCCTTGCCAATCTGACGCTGGGAAACTATTGTTGTATAGATTTAGTCTATCCGACGAATCCGGCACTGAATCAGCAAAAGAGAACGGAGTCTGTTACCCAGGCACAGCTTGCTTTTCAGGAAGGAGAAAAACTCTGTGCCGACAATTGTCGTTTTGTGAGTCGGTTAAATCTGGTTCCCGTTTGTGGGGCAAAACGCGCATTGTATCGGAATTGTCATTTTGAGAGCACAGATGATGCTTTAAACGGAAACGCAGTGTATGTAGGCTGCGATTTTGATTTTTACGGTAATCGGCCCATTTATCAGGCAACAGGAACGGGAGCTGTGTTTATTGACTGCATTTTCCGTAGCAGGATTAAGACTCTGGGAACGGAGGCAGAACAGTATCTTACCAAGGAGGGCGGTCAGATCGCTTTGATTGATTGTTGCTATGAAACAGCGGAAAACGTGCCTGTGAGAGTTGACTGGACGAAATATCCATTGCCCTCTCTAAAATGTTATCAGTACGGAGTTGTTCAAAACGGAAAGCCGGTCATACTTGGAGGCGGTGGCAGCGAAGAAACGGTACAGCTTCAGGGTAAGAAAGCGCTGGAAGCCTATGTTTTCGAATATGAGGCAAAGAGATATATCAATATTGAAAATCTGCTTGGGGGAAGTGAGGGCTGGAATCCTCTGGGAGAGCCGGAAATTTCGAAAAAAGCCGGGAAGCTGCGAATTCCGACTTTTATGCAGTTGCAGACAGACAGGGAAAAAATTGTCTACGGAGAAGATGCTATTCATGTTACCGCGAAGGTATTCCTCTTTTCCGGAGAGGAATGCCGGGAGAGGGTTGATTTTCGATTGGAGAAAAGAGATACAGTTTATGCAGAACTGATTCCGGAAACGGAGCATTCCTGTCGAATTGAAAATCGCAATCACAGTGAGCAGGAAAAGCAGCTTGTGGTTCATGCGTGTACGGAGAGCGGTCTGGAGGCTGCGGTTGCCATTTCTGTGGAACCCTGCCTCTTTCCAGCACCGAAACTGACAGGAGAACCTGTAATGAAGATGGAAAGAGAAATGGGATGTGTGACTCTTTCCTATGCTCTGTCTTCAAAGGAACGCACGGATGCGTCGGAGATTTCCTGGTACAGGTGTGATACCGCAGCGGGAGAGGGTGCGGTACTCTGCGCTGTGACCAAAAGAAGCATTCCGCTTCAATGCTATCGTTTGACAGCGGCTGATATTGGAAAATATATAAAGGCAGTCATCATTCCCAGACTTTCGGGAAGTTTGCCGGGAATTGCAAAAGAGGTTATGACATCTTTTCCTGTGACGGAAGACGAAGTGGATGAGAAGTATTTATTTACAGATTTCTCTGAATTACCGGATGAAAATCAGCCGGAATTAAGAAGGGGAAGCTGGACTTTGGATTGTGCAAGACCGGTCGACATAGAGATTAACTCGTCCACCTTTGGCAGTTGGGAGATGGATAGCAGTATTCCGGCCTGGCAATATGGGGAGACAGGCAATGGAAGCAAGGGTGTGGGGTTCTATCAGAATACCCAGGGCGCCAGACTTCGGTTTGCTCCCGTCTTAAAACAGTATGGTGATATGAGCCTGACGGTAAAGGCTGACCCTGCAAAGACGGCGGGGCAGGGGTTTGGCAGTACAGGACAATACATGGATTTTGGAATCAAGTTTGATGTAGAAAAGTTGACAGGATATGCTTTGCGGGTAATCCGCGTAAAAGAAGCTTCTGATGCAGTAGCAATGGCGCTGGTAGAATACAGAGAAGGAAAGAGCAGCTATCTGACTGCATTACAGTTGGTTTCCTGTTATCTCACCGGCTTTTGTGTAACTGTCAGATTGGAAGGAAAAACGCTGATTGCTACGGCTGAATGTGATACACCTCAGCCTGCTTATCAGATGGAAAAAGGCTATGCACATGAGGTACGATTGGAGTCGGAGGTGTCGGTAAATCCGGAGGGCGGAATTTTGATCTGGCATACGGGAACACCGGGAACGGGCGGCTGGCAGAACACGACTATGCTCCATAGTATAGAAGTGGAATGGGAAACAGATAACAAGAATTCTTTAACTCCCATCATCAAATGACCATTCTGATTTTTCATGAATTGTTGTAGCTTTCATACGGAAAATCCTATATAATTGTGAGCAGGAACAATAAATTGAATGAAGAAATATGACAAATTAGGGTTTTACAGTAGAAAATAGATTCTATAATTTTAAAAGGAAGTGTGATTGACATAAATACAACAAAAGGGATGACGGAAGGTAATTGCATGAAACTGATTGTTCAGTTTTTTCTTCCGATTCTGGCAGGTAATTTTTTTCAACAGTTTTATAATTTTATAGATTCGGTTATTGTTGGAAAGGGAATAGGAGATGCAGCATTAGCGGCTGTGGGAAATACCGGTTCCGTGCATTTCTTTATCCTTGGATTTATGATTGGACTTACAGGAGGGCTTGGAATTTATATTTCACAATCCTTTGGAGCACAGGATTATGGAAAAATGAGACAGGAAACAGCTATGTCAGTGCTGATTTGTCTTGGAATCGGTGTTGTTGTTACAATACTTAGTCTGTTAGCAATGAGACCTTTATTCACTTTTCTGAATACACCGCAGGACATGATGAAGGATACGATCAGTTATTTTAGAATCATTCTGATAGGCAGTACGGTAACAGTATGCAACAATTTTGCCATGACATTGTTGCGATGCGTGGGAAATAGCAGAGTTCCGCTCATTGCAATGATTCTTTCTTCCATTATAAATGTCATATTGGATGTTTTGTTTGTATTTCCGGGGAAAATGGGAGTATCCGGTGCAGCGTTGGCAACTGTTTTGGCACAGGTGTGCTCCTTGCTGTACTGTTATATTTATATACGCAGAATAAAAGAGTTAGAATTTACGGCAACAGACTGGAAAGTCAGAATACATATTGTAAAATATCTTATGCTTAAGGGCATACCGGTAGCAGTCATGAATTCTGTCACATCATTTGGAGGAATGATCTTACAATATTTCGTGAATGCCATGGGAACTCTTTATGTTGCGGCATATGCAGCCTGTATGAAATTATGCAGCCTTTTTGAACAGGCGGGAGGAGCAGTAGGACTTGCGATACTTACTTTCACAGGTCAGAATTACGGTGCAAATAAGATAAAAAGAATTAGAAGAGGAGTATGGGATGGCATCTTACTGTCTACGTTAATCAATATTCCTATATGCCTTGTACAGCTTATCATTCCGGAGATACTGACAAGGCTTATGTTAAATAATCCGATTGTTATATCTTATACCAGAGAATTCCTTTTCGTCACAGGAATTGCCATTTTCCCTTTGGGATGGCTTTTTGTCACCAGAAGTGCATGTCAGGGATTGGGTAAAACATTTGTACCAATGCTTTCCGGAGTACTTGAGGTTGGAATGCGTGTGGTTACAGGCTTCCTACTGGTACCCCGAATGGGATTTCAGGGAGTGGTCATTGCAGAAGTATCTGCATGGTGTGGGGCAGCAGTGATGCTATGTGTTACATACAATATATATATAAAACGGCTGTACCAAAGGTAATTGATGGTTCGGCATTCCTTGGAATTATACTATATGGGATTTTGGAAGGATACAGATGAAAGATTCCGAGAGCACATATTATTAATAGGGAGGTTTTTTATATGAAATATTATATTTGTGAGCATTGTGGAAATATCATTGAATATGTGAAGGAGTCAGGTGTTCCAGTTATGTGCTGTGGTCAGAAGATGACAGAGATTGTACCGGGAACCAGTGATGGAGTACATGAGAAGCATGTACCTGTTGTAATAGTGGATGGAGACAATGTCATAAAGTTGTTCACATTCAGCTACAAAATCAGCTAATTTAATTAACAGTTTTGCCTGATTTTTTGTAACGGCTTTTTTCCACACGAAAGTATATTTATTGCATATTAAATATGAATAACAAAAAAATGAGGGGGAAAATGAAAAAAGCATGCAGAAGAAGCCTGCTTTTGTAGTTGTAATAATAACATTTGTAAGTCGGCAAACAGGATGATTTTGACTTGTCCGTGTTTTTATTTTGTCTGTAATTCAACCCCGACAAATAAGGTATTCACAAGGAATCCCTTATTTCCCTTCCCAAATCTTGGGGGTAATGATCTACCGAAGGTAACAAGTCAAGGAGTGGTACTGCCTTGCGGTATGGACATGAAAAAATTTCCTGTCCCTTGCTTGCTTTAAAAACCAAAGCCTTTATGTGCTATCTAATAAAGACAGAACATTCGGGGTATCTGTATTGCTTTACGATAACACAGACATTTTAAAGGATTGTTTAAATAAGGCGAAGGATTAAACTGGTAATAATTGTAAAGGGCTATATGTTTTACCAAGCAGCATACACGAACTTATATTAGTTCCTGATAATGGTGATATGAATAAAAATTATATGATGCAGATGGTGCGTGAAGTTAATTCAACAGAAGTCAGACCAGATGAAATATAATGGTAAGAAATAATTGACGTTTAGCACTATGTGAGTTAGCATAGTGGTAGACAATTACTTCTTTGTATCACGCAAATCTAATTTTCCGAAATTCTTCATAAAAAAGGAAATATAATTTTTCAAAAAGAAGCAAGGTGAAAAGAAGAAAATGAATTTATTTAATGCAAAACTGGGGAAAAGAAAGTGAAAAAATAAATTCCATTTTGGGGGCTAAAAAATGGAAAAATAGTTTCCCTTGATACAAAAGCCTGTTTAGAACATATATCCATAAGAACCTTAAATATATCGTCCTGTTTTGGATATTGTAAAACTATGAGTGATTTATATGACAGAAAGAAGGTTAAATATGATAATTGAAAAGGAATATTTTGATTCAGAAGAAGTCAGGAAAGCGAATGCCATGAATGATAAGACGATGGCACCACCAAGAAGAATACGTCTTGCGACAACGGACAGTAACAAATATTATGCCAAAGCTGTATTTGTAGCCGATAAAGAAAATATAATTACCGGTGAGCTTCTTTACAGACCAGATTTTCAGGAGTCAGAAGAGGGAGTGGCATTCAGCGAGGTTGTTGTTAAGCAGACAGCAGATGTGGAAGAATATTTCAAGAATCTTATAAGGTTTGAAGGCTATAAAGTGATTCCGGAAGAATATGATGAGAGTGATATGCTTATGCATTATGATGAGCTGAGCATACAGGCTAATAAGCTTTTGTTTCTTGAGAGAAGGGAGAAGTAGATATGACAGATACGCAGAATGAGGTGTTTAAGACACCAGTAAACAAGATAAGGCTGTTTGAGCATGGGGCTCCGGGTTCGCAGAACCTTAAGCTTACAAGAAAATATTACACTGAAGATATGCCTGATGGAAGAGTAAAGCATATAGTGCAGAACATTACAGATCCGGATATTGTTCCTTATATACCTGATGGTATTGGTAACAGTACAGACAGACAAAGGATTCCGGCAGTATTGATTATTCCAGGAGGTGCGTTCAGACGCCTTGTATACAACTTTGAAGGTGAAGATGTTGCAAAGTGGCTTAATAGTATGGGAATAGCTGCATTTGTTCTTGAATGCAGACTTCCATCAGATGAACATGATAATGCAGAGGATGTCCCACTTATAGATGCTATGCGCGCAATGAGAGTTATAAGAGGAAGGGCGCAGGAATTCGGTATAGATGAAGCTAAGATAGGCGTTATGGGCTTTTCAGCAGGAGGCTTTATGGCAGCGTTATTATCAACAGCGTATGAAAGTGATGTGTATGCGGATTATAAGTATAAGGATGAATATGATAAACTATCAGCAAGACCAGATTTTGCTGTTTGTTCATATCCGGTTATAAGTATTGACGATTGTATTGAAGCAGGCAAAAGATATATGTCTGAGGAACAGGTGCTTAAGAGAATCAGTGACAGTAAGGCAAAGATACTGCATAAGTATAATCCGGATAAGCTTGTAAGACCGGATATGCCGCCAGTATTTATATGTGAAACGGATGATGACAGAACAACATTGTCTGAGAACAGTGTGGGCTTTTATATGGCAGCAAGAAAAGCCGGGGTAAGTGCTGAACTTCATATATTCAGAACAGGTGGCCATGGTTATGGCTGTGGTGATGATTTTGCACAGACTGGTGAGTGGAAAGTACTTTTTACAAAGTGGATTAAGAGTATTGGAATTATTAGTTAAGATGGATATGGTATACGAGGATAAAGATAAGATTATATTAAACAAGCCGGCGGGACAACTGTCGCAGAGCGGAAAGTCGTTTGAGATGGATCTTGTAAGTGAAGTTCTTACATATAGAAAAAGCAAGGGTGAAGAAGCTTACGCAGCTATAATAAACAGACTTGACCGTCCTGTATCAGGGCTTGTGCTTATGGCTAAGAATAAAAAGGAATCAGCAAGATTGTCTTTACTTATGCAAAAAGAAACACTATGTAAACTGAGCCAAAACTGAACCAGCGAATGTTTTGGAAGCTTGGATGTGCTTAAAATGGATATTATTTTGAGATTGCCGTTGAAAGCAGAACATTCCATGATAGAATGTAATCTGGAATTTTGAAAAGAATAAAATATACAGGCTGAGAAGCTTTAGAAAAGCCGCATTCCTGCTATCGACGGGGTGCGGCTTTTGAGTTACTTTTGTTATGAAATCAATGGATATACTATTAGTATTAGCAGGATAAACACAACTCGGAAAAGATTTTTTGGAGAATATTAATAATGAAAGAAAAAGAATGGGAAAAACTTTTAAGAATAAAAACAACCGGACGTGACGACACCAGGTCGGATACGTTCAGGTATCCATATGAGCCGACATCCTATGAAGTGTTAGAAAGACTAGCGAATACCGGGATAATAGGTAAAAATAATACCCTGTTAGATTATGGCTGTGGAAAAGGTAGGGTAAGCATTTTTATGGCGTATCAGACAAAATGTCATTCTATTGGGATAGAATATGATGAACGGATTTACAACCGGGCGTTATCAAATAAAGCTGATGCGGTGTCAGGGAATAAAGTGAAATTTATATGTGCTGATGCAGTGGGCTTTAAGATTCCGGATAACGTAGACAGATTTTTCTTTTTCAATCCATTTTCAGTTGAAATATTTAAGAGTGTTCTGGCGAATATTATAGACAGTTATTATGAAAATCAGCGAGAAATGCTTGTTATGTGTTATTATCCGTCAGATGAGTATCTTATGTGTCTGTCACAGGAATATAATGTAACATTTGTTGAAGAAATTGATTGCAGTGACATATCCGATGGTGAAAGCAGACGGGAGAAGGTAGTCGTGTATAGAGTGGGGGAGAAATAGTTTTTTTATAAAAGATATATCACAAACACAGTAAAAAGTGATACAATGCAGATAATAACATTGCAGGAGGCTCACAACAATGGAACACATTTCAAGAAACGAAGCATTTGAATTACTCAAAAAATACAACAAAGACCCATTTCACATTCAGCATGCACTGACCGTGGAAGCCGTGATGAAGTGGTATGCAAATGAACTGGGATACGGCAATGATGCACAATACTGGGGAATCGTAGGACTTTTACACGATATAGATTTTGAACTGTACCCGGAACAGCACTGCATCAAAGCACCGGAGCTGTTAAGGGAAGGCGGTGTATCGGAAGACATCATTCACGGTGTTGTTTCACACGGCTATGGCATTACGGTGGACATAGCGCCGGAGCATGAAATGGAAAAGGTACTTTTTGCAGCAGATGAACTGACAGGACTAATCTGGGCGGCGGCATTAATGCGCCCTTCTAAAAGCACAAAGGATATGGAATTAAAGTCCTTAAAAAAGAAATATAAAAGCAAAGGATTTGCGGCAGGCTGTTCCAGAGAAGTCATAGAGCGAGGTGCAGAACAGCTCGGATGGGAGTTGGAAAAGCTGCTGACCATGACGTTGGCGGCAATGGCTGCATCGGAAGACTATATTAACGAAGAAATGGAAAAAGAAAATGTTTAAAACACCGAAGGAATGTTATGATTATATCGTGAAAAATGAAATGGAAACGGCGATTATCGGGGCGATGATGCAGCAGACGGACAATTATTCAATTGCGGAAATTGCAGACGCGAGATTTCACAACAGGGAAGGGAAAATTTCCTTTACTTCCGCAGGATATAAAATTAATATCGAAGTGACAGATGACGAGATTGTGACTGCGGTTTTAAACGGATTGTATGTCAGCGCATTTTTATCAAGAAAAGACGATAACTACCGGGTGCATTTTTTAGTGTCGGGATACCCGGCTGAAATGAAAGCGCGTTTTGAAGAAGAAATCACAAAAGAGGTCGTAAGATACATGATAATGTCGGTCATTATGGCATGCAGACTGGACAGTGAGAAGAAATTAAAAATATATATCGGAAATGAATAAAAATTCTTTATAATAATGATTGATAAAACATGAACTGTGAAGATATGGTAAAGATACCGGAATTGGAAAATGTACTGCTTTTAAGAGCAGGAGCAGGCGGTATGAAAAATATTGTCCGGTGGATTTATTTTGCAGACTGCCTACAGTGTGTGCAGAGTGAATACAAAGTGGAAGATTATATTCACGGCGGGGAATTTGTAATTCTGACAAACCGCAGTGTCACAGATAACAAGGATACATTGATAGGACTTATCGGAAAAATGCTTGCGCATGGCATTTCAGCGCTGGGAATCAATGAAGGGCAGATTTCCGATGAACTGATACAGTATGCCGATGGAAATGACCTGCCGCTGTTTGAACTGCCGGAGAAATATCCGCTGATAGACCTCTCCCAGATACTCTGCAACAAACTTGTGCTGGAGGAAAACAATAAAAATCTGGAGGAACAGCTTTTATTTCAATTCTGGATTCAGAACATTTAAACAGAGAAAGCATTTTAGCACAGGCACGATACTTAAATGTGGACCTTTCAGGCGGGTTCTGTGTGGTTGAATTTGCGTTAAAGGCAGCACAGAATCAGAACGGGGATTCGCTGGCACTGGGGCGGGAACTGCGCCATATTATCAGTATGGAATTTTCCTTTTATACGGCATCGGATATTTTAATGCTTTCCCAGACAGGGTCTGTGCTGGCACTGGTATCGTCAGAACGGATAAAAGAAGAAGATTTAAAAATGATTCTGAGTATATCCGTCTTCTTATCAGTCAGAAACCAAATGATTATCCGGAAATAAGGAAGATTCTGAAGGAACTCATTAATGAAGTCAACAGAATTGGAATAAATATCAACCAGATAGTATTTAACAATAATGCCGGGCTGTATTCCAAGGAAGATAAGACACAGCTGATAGCTTATATGCGGAAACTGAATCAGAAGGTAGATGAGGCGGTGGTAAAGATTGGCAATCAGTAAAATCCTTAATATGAAGGATTGTGGTGGGCATTTTCACGGAAAACATCTAAAGAGATCTCTTGATTATGTGATGAATCCGGAGAAAACACAGGATGGAAGACTTATAGGTGCAATCAACTGTCAGGTCGATTCTGCTTTTGAACAGATGAAAGCTACAAAACGGAAGTTTGGAAAAGTTGATAAAAGGCAGGGATAGCGGTATGGTTTCGGTATTCAAATTGAGGGAATAAGAATAGACAAAGTTTTTTTACTTTCTGTTCTGTTGATTTTTGCTTATATCGTGATTTTCTGCAATGAGTATTGAAAACCTTTTTTTCTAATGTTAAAATTAAGTAAAGATTAAAAGACATAATATATATTTCAGATAATATTAATTTCATTGAGAAAAGCTGTGAGCAGCATATACATGAGTAGACATTGTTAATTTACAATACATAAAATGTAGACAGACAAGGAGGTTGGTTTATGTCAAGGATAACGGATTATGCTTTTTTATTTCAAAAATCATTTGGAACATCAGGAGTGAATTCAATAGGTAGTTTTCAGTTGTCCCAGTTGAATAGCAGTTCTGTTCAAGCACAATTAAAAGCTGCCGGAATTAACACGAATAGTAAACAATATAAGTCTGCTGTAAAACAAATGATGTCTGCTGGAAATGGTGCAATGTATGGCAATATTCAGGGAATAAAAAATCTGATGAGTCATTATGATAAGGACGGAGATTATATTAATCCTGTAAATGGATTGTCAGGACTTTTAGTGACAGATGAAAATGAAAGTTCGAGAAAAAAGATTATATCAATTCCGGATAGCAGCAAAGAAGAAATGTATGAACTGACAAAAAAAGAATTTCTGCGTGAAAATGGTGTATGCAATGGTGATACAACAAGACGCTCAGATGTATATAACAATTTGTATCGTAAAATGCAGAAGAAAGACAGACTGGCTGCCGGGTACACTCTTGAAAAATATGAGAGAATTTACAGACAGGCATTTTATGATGCAGCAAAAACGGCTGATCCTAACTGGGAAATTGGTAAGCCAATCAAAGAGGGAGCATTAGATAATGTTACAAGAGAATCAATAGAAGCTAAGAAATCTCTTGCTCAGTCAACGGTAGATACTAAAATTTGACATATGGATACTATTGCCTTTGGACATATGAAGGAAGTGAATATGAAGCTGGAACATTTACAGCAAATTCCACTTCGGCAAATTCTCCGTGGAATACAATGAGTTTGAGATTTAATGTGTACTAAGGAGGATTTGCAATATGCAGATTAATTCTAATTATTCTATGAATGGTGTGCCGTGTGAAACTAGACGTAAGCAGGATAATATCCCTCAATTTAGTACAGAATGTGTTACTCAGGAAAATGAAAATATAAATCCATATATGGCAGAAGCAGATTTTGATGAAAAAGCATTTGGTATGATTCTTTTACGGATGAAGGAATGATAAATACAGTTGATGAAAATGTGACACCTGGAATTTCAGTTCAAGCTCCTGCACCAGCAGTGTCAAGCGTAAAGGTAGTTGCAGCGCAAATAAAAAGTGATGGATATGTGTATGTTACAGTGCAGGTAGCTGGATATGGGAAAAATATTTATGCGATATCTGTCATATAAGGAATTGTATGATTACATAAATGACAGAACAGAGAGGTGATTCAATTAAATGGAAATATCAAATAATTATAGCACAGCAAAAGTGTGGAACACATCGAATAAAAATGTTTCTAAACCTTCTGAACAAAACAAATGGAAATTAACAGATTCTTTAAAAGAGAAGATTGTTGATCTGGCAAAAAAAGATGCACAGGACAATGTATATATGGGAAATGCATTTATGAATTTGAGAAAGACGGAAGTAAGCAAAGTAGCCCCGAATAGAGCTGCTTTAATTGGAAAGTTTAGTCAATCAATGAATTCAGGTAATATGTCAGCAATGAAAGAAGTTGAGGAAGCAGACAAAAAATGGCTCTGTATGCTGTTTGGAATACCTTATGAGGCAAAATATCAGGGAACAGGGACAGGCTCGGCAATTCATGTATACAATGAAGCTGGCGAAGAAGTTTTGACCTATACAGGGGGAGTAGGCTGGCAGGAAAAAGAAACAAAAGCAGAGTCGCAGGTTCATTCAGCATTGAAAATGACATATTATGAGGCATTTAGTGAGGCGAGAAAAGCATTAAATAGTGAAGAAAAGACTGGTAGTGTAGGTGAAAACATAATATTGCAAGATAATTTTGATATGAAGGCATGAAGTATTTGCTCCTTTTTCCTTGCACCGCTTACCATGACGGATGAACAGATGGAAAAGGGACTTGAAATTTTTGAAGAAGCATTAAAAGAAGCGTTAAACGCATAGCAGATAAGCAGACTATAGAACAGAAATCAAGATTTACAGCAGACGAACAATAGGCAAAGAAAGGGGCATAAAGAAGCATGAAAGGGTTTTCAATAAAAACAGAAATTGAAGAATACGATACATTTGAACAATTTGCAAAAGAAGCACAGCTTGGGGAAAAGGATTTAGTCCTTTGTGGTGAGCATACTTATAAGCAGTATGTAGAGCCGCTCTCACTCGGTGTACAGACACTTTTCCGTGAAAAGTACGGAAAAGGCGAACCGACAGACGGTGCGGTCGATGCAATTCTTGATGCGCTGCGGGATAAGAACTTTGACCGGATTGTTGCAATCGGCGGCGGTACCGTTATTGATATTGCAAAGGCGGTTGCCGTTGCAGCCCCTGAGGATAAAGTCGATGATTTATACGACCATGTCAGTGAACTTGAAAAAAGACATCCGTTGATTATCGTACCGACCACCTGCGGAACGGGCAGTGAAGTGACAAACATTTCCGTCATGAACCGTGTCAGCAAGGGTGTAAAAATGGGACTGGCATCCGATGCCATGCTCGCAGATAAGGCGGTTCTGATTACAAATCTTTTGGATTCCATGCCGTATCAGGTATTTGCGACATCATCGATTGATGCAATGGTTCACAGTGCAGAATCCTTTTTAAGCCCGAACGGTTGCAGTATTTCAAGACTTTTCTCGTCAGAAGCATTAAAATTAATTCTTACCTGCTGGGATAAGGTGGTAAAGGAAGGCGGAGAAGAGGCGTGGAAAAGGTATGCTGCAGAATTTTTAGAGGCTTCCAACTGGGCAGGACTGGGGTTTGGTTATGCGGGCTGTGCCGCCGTTCATGCGTGTGCCTATCCACTCGGTTCGGTATATCACATTCCGCACGGACAGTCCAATCAGTTAATGTTTCAGGACGTTATGAAAATGTATAAAAAGTTATGTCCGGACGGCAGAATCAACGAACTGGAAGCACTGATTGCGGAAAGCCTTCATGTTACACCGGATACGTCGCTTGAGACACTGTATGCTTTAATGGATAAGGTTTTAAAGAAAGCACCGTTAAAGGAATTCGGTGTCAGGGAAAGTGAACTTGCGCAGTTTGCAAAAGACGTTATTCAGACACAGCAAAGACTGTTAAGAAACAATTATGTTGAACTGACGGAAGAACAGATTCTGGAAATCTACCGTGCGGCATTTTAAAAGTTATAAAGAAAAAGCGTTACAGGACATCTGCATTAGGGCGGGTGTCCAGTTTTTGTCCGTAAAAATATACAGGGAATTGTATACAGACCATTGAATTTCCGAATTGAAAGTCGTATAGTATGAATAAATATTCATGCCACTTGTTACAGAACCGAATTTATCAGGTTTGTGAGCGGTGTATTACCGTTTTACTGCAAAGTCGTTTAGGAAACGGGAGTGGTGTGAAAATATGTACGACTGGAAGAAAAGAGGAAGAAAAATGTTAAGTTACAGTGTATTTTTACCAAGCTATAGTGTAGGTGAGGACTGCTATCAACAGATACCGTATGTTACAAGAAAATACGGAAAGATCGCAGTCGTTATCGGCGGAAAGACTGCCATGGAAAAGGCGAGACAGGAGTTAGATGCGGCTGTTCAAGGTTCAGACGTTCAAATCCTGGATTACATATGGTACGGCGGTGATTCTAACTATGAAAATGTGGAAATGTTAAAGGCAGACAGCCGTGTGCAGGAGGCTGATATGCTGTTTGGCGTGGGTGGCGGACGTGCCTGTGATACGGTAAAGACACTTGCCGATATGTTAGACAAACCGTTTTTTACTTTCCCGACACTGGCATCAAACTGTGCGGCATGTACGGCAATTACCGTTATGTACAATCCGGATGGTTCTTTTAAGGAATATTACTATATGCATGCGCCGTCTTATCATACATTTGTGAATACAAAGATTATTGCAGATTCACCGGAAAAGCTTTTATGGGCGGGAATCGGCGATGCTTTATCCAAAGAGTGCGAGGTTTTATTTGCCAGCAGGGATAAATTTATTTACCATACACCGCTTATGGGACAGTGCATTTCCAAGGTTTGTACAACACCGCTTGTTGAGTACGGTGCAAAGGCACTGGAAGCGTGCAGAAATAACAAGCCGGATTTTGCGTTAGAGCAGGTCGCACTCGATATTATCATTTCAACGGGGATTGTTTCAAATTTTGCAACACACGAAAACCAGCCGGATCCGAAGGACAATTACTATTACAACAGTTCACTGGCGCACTGTGTTTACTACGGGGCTTCGACACTGCCGCAGTGCGAAAGACATCTGCACGGTGAAATTGTATCGTTCGGTGTGCTTTGCCTGCTGACCTATGACGGACAGTTAGAAGAGCGTGACCGCATTATGCAGTTTAATAAATCTGTCGGACTGCCGGTTACATTAGACGAACTTGAAATTTCACGAGAAGATTTAGTGAAAATTGCAGACAAGGCCGCCAGTGTGGTTGAATGGACATATGTTCCGGGCATACCGACAAAAGAACGCTTCATTCAGGCAATGATTGACACGGACGAAGCAGGAAAGCGGTTATAATTTTGTTGTTTTGTGCTTAAATTTTTATCAAATTTTTATAATTCTCCCTTATTCCGGATTTATCAAAAGAATAGGGGAGAATTTTTTATGGAAAAGTGACAGTTGCTTTTGGGTGACTCTGTAAAAATTTATATTGAAATACAGAAGTACTTTGTACTACAATAGGATGACAGGAATTGCAAATAAATATGGCGCAGATACGATTCTTTCCGGTGCAGAGCTGATTTATATGCTACTTGTGCCATCAGCTTTTGAGTTTGATAAAGAAGAAAATGAAGGGAGTCGAGAAACGACATGAGTAGTGCAGAATTAAATAAAAACAAAAAAATACGGACAATGGAAACGGTAGTACAGAGTGTATTGATTCTGATTTTAATGATACTTGTAATTCTGCTTATGAGCGAAATCGGCAGATTACAGGGAACAGCAAGGGTTATTAATTATGCGGGGCTGGTGCGAGGTGCGACACAGCGGGAGGTAAAGCTTGAAATTACCGGTTATCAGAACGATGAACTGATTCAGTATTTAGACGATATTTTAAATGGATTAAAGTATGGGGACGGCAATTACAATCTGATAACACTGGATGATACAGATTATAATAAGAAGCTGGATGCACAGATAGAGTATTGGGGAAATTTAAAAAGACAGATTCGCAAGGTGCGTGAGCTTGGATATGAAGATACCGATATTGTAGAAGTGAGTGAAACTTATTTTGATATGGCAGATGAAACGGTTTTTGCAGCCGAGAATTATTCCGTGCAGACGGCCGGAAAAATTCGCGCACTGGAGACAGCATCTGCGGTGGATATGCTGATTTTAGTGATCTTAATGATAATGCAGATGGTTTCGGCAGTCCGGATAACCAGAAAGAACAAGATTTTAGAGCAGAAAGCCTATATTGATTTACATACGGGACTGCCTAATAAGAGCCGCTGTGAGGAAATTTTTCATGATATGAGAGCAATTAAAGGTGAGGTTGCTTGTATTATTTTTGATTTGAATAATTTAAAAATTACCAATGATACGCTGGGGCATTCAGTTGGCGACCAGTTGATTATGAATTTTGCACGCCTTTTAAGAAATGTTGTTCCAATGAAGAATTTTGTCGGACGGTACGGAGGCGATGAATTTGTAGTGGTTATTTGTGATACATCCAAAGAGGAAGTTGAAAATATTTTAAATCAGTTACAGGAGGAAGTAGACCAGTTTAACCGGTACGGCAGAAACGAGACAATCAGTTATGCATATGGCTGGGCATTTTCAAAGGATTATACGGACTGCACGCTCCGGGTGCTGTTTGATAAGGCTGACCACTATATGTATGAAAATAAGCGAGACAAAAAGGAGGCTTCAAAAAATGAGTAAAACTAATAAAAATACAATGGATATGACACATGGCACGTTGTGGAATAAAATCCTGATTTTTGCACTGCCACTTGCGGCAAGCAGTATTTTACAGCAGCTTTTTAATTCCATTGATACGGCAGTTGTCGGACGGTTTGCCAGCAGTCAGGCACTGGCGGCAGTCGGCAGCAACAGTTCGCTGATTGCACTGATGATTAACCTATTTATCGGCATTTCACTCGGTTCAAATGTTGTTATTGCACATTATATCGGACAGCGCTCAGAAAAGAATATTCAGGCGGCAATTCATACGGCTATTGTGGTCGCCTTGGTGAGCGGCATTTTTGTTATGATATTCGGACAGTTTATTGCAAAGCCGGTATTAAGCCTTATGGGGACACCGGATGATGTTATAGATTTAGCGGTAGTTTATTTGAGAATTTATCTGCTCGGTATACCGTTTATCATGCTGTATGATTTCGGTTCATCCATCCTTAGAAGTACAGGTGACAGCAGACGTCCGCTCTACAGCCTGATTGTTGCGGGTGTGATAAATACGGTGTTAAATCTTGTGCTGGTTATCGGATTTAAAATGGGCGTTTCAGGGGTTGCCATAGCCACTGTTATATCCAATATGGTCAGTTCAGGCATTATCGTATACATACTGACACATGAATCCGCACCGATACGGCTGGAATTTCGTAAACTGGCAGTAGCACCGGCAGAGTTAAAAAAGATATTGGTCATTGGTGTTCCGGCAGGAATACAGGGCATGATGTTTTCAATTGCCAATGTGTGTATACAAAGTGCAATTAACAGCTTCGGCTCGGATGCGATTGCGGGTTCTGCGGCAGCACTGAATTATGAATATTTTACATACTTTCTTGTCAATGCTTTTGCGCAGGCAACGGTGACATTTACCAGTCAGAATTACGGTGCGGGCGACTATGGACGCTGTAAGAAAATTTTTCATATATCCATGGTATTTTCACTGGTATCCTGCGGACTGCTCTCTATGGTGTTTGTTCTTGGGCGCGGCATGTTTCTTCGCTTTTACACCACAGATCCGGCGGTGCTTGAATATGCCATGACACGAATTTTAATAGCGACGACACTTGAACTTCTGACGTCTGTTTATGAAATCAGCGCAGGCGCAATGCGCGGCTTTGGACATTCACTGACACCGGCAGTCATCACATTTTTAGGTTCCTGTGTCCTGCGGTTAATCTGGGTTTCAACGGTTTGCCGTGCCGTGCATGAATTCTGGGTACTGGTGATTATTTATCCGATTTCATGGGTCGTGACAGGCATTGTCATGACATCCGCTTATTATATTGTAAGAAAACGTGCATTTGCGCAAAATGTGCAAAAAGCGGCTTGAATTTAGCGGGATAGCTTTATATAATGATAAGAGTGTCAAAAGTAGAATATCACAGAAAAAATAAGAGAGACTAATGGATAAGAGATAGAAAACAAGAAAGGAAATTAAAAAATGGAATATACACAGGAAATTAAAGGGAAAATACATTCTGTAGAGAGCTTCGGCTCGGTAGACGGACCGGGTGTGCGCTATATTGTATTTTTACAGGGTTGCCACATGCGCTGTAAATACTGCCACAACCCGGAAACATGGGCAATGGAAGGCGGAGAAGAACTGACGGCAAAGGAAGTTTTTGACAAAGCATACCGTTACCGCAACTACTGGAAAAAGAACGGCGGTATTACAGTCAGTGGCGGAGAAGCACTGTTACAGATTGATTTTGTGATTGCGCTGTTTAAGCTGGCAAAGGAAAAGGGCGTGCATACGACACTGGATACGTCCGGCAATCCTTTTACAAGAGAAGAACCGTTCTTTAGCAAATTTAATGAACTCATGAAGGTGACAGACCTTTTTATGCTCGATATTAAGCAGATTGATGATGAAAAACACAAGAAACTGACGGGTTGGACAAACAGCAATATCTTAGATCTGGCACAGTATTTATCAGACAACGGAAAGGCAATGTGGATTCGTCATGTATTAGTACCGGGAATTACAACAGATGATGCAGATTTAGAAAAGTTAAGAGATTTTGTCGGCTCGTTAAAGACGGTAGAACGTTTTGAAATCCTGCCATATCATACACTGGGTGTATTTAAGTGGGAAAACTTAGGAATTCCATACGAACTTGGCGATGTAATGCCGCCGACAAAAGAGGAGATTGCACATGCCGAAGAAATCCTGCATACTGCCGATTACAAGGATTACGCAAAATAAAATGCAGGATAAATGCAGGCTGGATAAAAATAGATAGAATAAAAAGCATAAAAAAGACAGGCATATATGTCAAGAGCATTTCGGTTTCTGACATGTATGCCTGTTTTGTTATTTGTAATAAAAAATTAAAAGTCTAATGCCGGTTGACATGCTTTTTAATCGCTTCAAAGCTTTCCGGACTGATAACGTGTTCAATCCTGCAGGCATCATCTTCCGCAACCTTTGGGTCAACACCCAGTGTTGTCAGCCACGAAGATAATAACTGATGGCGTTCATAAATGGTTTCGGCGATTTTCTGACCGGATTCTGTCAGGTAAATGTAGCCTTCTTTTGTGACCGTGATGTGATTCGCCTCTCTTAAATTTTTCATTGCAATGCTGACGCTGGATTTTTTAAAGTCCAGTTCATTTGCAATATCAACAGCACGTACAACAGGACGTTCCTTGCTGAGCATTAAAATAGTTTCAAGATAATTTTCCGCAGATTCATGTATTGCCATAATAATTTCTCCATTTAAAAACCGATTAATTTGATGTTATTAGTATATCATAAAAACAACAAATAGGCAAATTTATAATGATATTTACAATTTTATGGGCGGAAGGAATTGTTTTTATGATAAAAAAATGGTAAATTATAAAGATGAATATACAAAATTTAAACTGTTTAATAGATTTGCATCTGCATTTAGACGGCTCTCTGCCATTGCATACGGTAAAGGAACTGGCAGAGCAGCAAGGAATCACACTGCAGATGACAGACGGGGAATTAAAGAAAAAACTCTCCGTGCCTGCAGGCTGCCGGGATTTGAATGAGTATCTGACAAAGTTTGAATTTCCGCTGACGCTGATGCAGACACCGGAGGCACTTGAAAAATGTATGCACGATCTGCTGACTGAATTAGAAGGGCAGGGTGTGCAGTATTGTGAGGTCCGTTTCGCACCACAGCTTCATACACAGAAAGGGATGAGTCAGAATGAAGTGATTGAAGCAGTGAAAGCGGGGCTTTACAGTGTGGCAGGTGTGAAGCCGGAGAGTATTCACGCGGGTATTATTTTATGCTGTATGCGTGGCAGTGACAATGGACAGCAAAATAAAATTACGGTTGAAGAAGCTGCAAGACATCTGGGAAGCGGTGTGTGTGCAGTAGACCTTGCCGGAGCGGAGGCATTGTATCCGACAGAGCAGTATGCGGATTTATTTGCCTATGCAAAGCAGTTACGCATACCGGTTACGATTCATGCAGGTGAGGCAGCAGGTACAGAGAGTATCCGTGCAGCAGTGGCAATGGGTGCTGCGCGTATCGGACACGGAATTCGTGCCGCATATGATGCGGAAACGATGGAACTGTTAAAAGAACATCACATTACACTGGAATTATGTCCGACCAGTAACTTAAATACGAAAGTTGTCGATTCCATTGGACAGTATCCCATCCGTCAGTTAATGGATGCCGGAGTGGCAGTGACAATTAACACCGATAATATGACGGTATCGGATACCTGCATACAGCACGAATATCAGCTGCTTGCAGATACATTTGCATTTGGGGATACGCAGATAAAAGAATTTCTGTACCATGCGGTAGAAGCATCATTTACAACAGAGGATATAAAACAGCTGCTAAAGGCGCGGATTACATATACGTTTTAAAAGATACAAGGGGGAAGTTTATAGTTTATGCGTTATGTTGCGATAGAAAAGGCAAAGGATAACATGGTACTGGCAATGCCCATATATGACAGTATTAACAGAGTACTGCTGGCAACAGGTACCATTATGACCAGGGATTATATCAGAAAATTAAAAGCGCGGGGACTGCCGGGTTTTTATGTGGAAGATGAACTGGCAAAAGACATTGAAGTACAGGATATCGTTACACAGGAACTGCGCAATGAAGGGGTAGAAGCCTTGCAGCGTGGTGATCTGGATGCCTGCATGAAAGTTGCGGAACGGATTGTGGAACAGATTCTGTCACGGCCGCCAATCCGTCTGGATATGATTGATTTAAGAATGTTTGATGATTATACGTACCGTCATTCTGTCAATGTGGCGGTCATGAGTACAGTCATTGCGCTCAATTTAGGGTTTAATAAGAAAAAATTAAAAGAGGTCAGTATTTCCGCCATGCTGCATGATATTGGTAAACTGATGTTAAATCCGGAAATTTTAAATAAGCCCGGACCGTTAACGGAGAGTGAGTACGAACATATCAGGCAGCATCCGCAGATAGCTTTTGATTTTCTGCGGCAGCGCATGGATATTAGTTCAACAATCCGTGCCGGGATTCTGTCCCATCATGAAAATGAAGACGGCAGCGGGTATCCGAATGGATTCGTAGGTGATGATATTTACATTTATGCAAAAATCATTCACGTAGCGGATGTGTTTGATGCACTGACATCCAAAAGACCGTATAAAGTACCTTATGCACGTTCGGAAGCAGTTGAGTATCTGATGGGCGGATGCGGCAGATTTTTTGACAGAGATGTGGTAGAGGCGTTTATTCAGTCTGTGGCAATCTATCCGTCCGGGACGGAAGTGATGCTCTCAGACGGCAGAGAAGGCATTGTGGCGGCAAATAAATGGAATCCGCTGCGGCCGTTAATCAGGCTGTGGGATGGGGAAGAAATAGACCTAAATGATTCGTGTAATTATCGTGATCTGACAATTGTTCCGGAAACCGATGCGATTTTGGTGTAAAATATTCGTTATAAATAAACGGGGGCGTGTAACTTGACGTTGTGCTTTGTGTCGCAGGCACCATAAAGCCGCTTTTTATCGCAGAACTGAATAAATTCGGTTTGCGACTCCTCCGGTATTAAAATGCCTGTGGAATGGGGATTAGTATGGATAATAAGAAAATAAACCCGCTGTTTACCAAAGAAAATGTTGAAAAAATTGTTGTACCTGATATTGTGAAAGTAGATTTGCTGAGTATTCTGGAAGAAAAGTTACAAAAGGCGGGGTTTTATTACAGAGTGGCATATCGTGTTAAAGCGGTAGATTCGATGGTCAACAAGCTGATATTTAAGGATTACCGGCGGAAAGGCACGGAAAACGAAGATAAGAAAATGCAGGATTTAATCGGAATCCGGATTATGCTGTATTTCAGTGATGATCTGGAAATCTGTATGAGGCTGCTGGATACGCTGTTTGTCGAGCCCGGCAAGTGGGAAACCACGGAAAACAATGAATATGAGTTTAAGGCAATGAAGGTCAACGGAATTTTTAAGCTGCCGGCATATTTAAGCAAGACGATTGTCAATCCGTCACTGGCAGATTATGTTGACAGTACTTTTGAAGTACAGGTCAGAACCAACTCCTTTGAAGGGTGGCACGAGATTGAACATGATCTGCGCTATAAAGGTTCGGCATTCGGTATCGGTAATGAAGCGCTGGCACGCAAGATGAACAGTATTCTGGCAACACTGGAGCTGTGCGATGATTCTATTGTACAGCTGCTAGAGGATCTGGGACACCAGCACTATAAGGATAAGCTGTGGTGCGACATGATACGATGCCATTACAGGCTGAAACTGGACAATACGCCGATGTATCCTGAAATTGAAGAAATTTTAAACAGAGATACGGAGCTTGCAAAGCAGTTTTACCGTTTTGACCGCGGAAAAACAATTGCACAGCTTTGGAATAATACATCGGATAAGGGTGTGCAGTTAAATGTTAATAATATTATCCGTATTGTCAATCAGATCGGCCCGAATGATGAGCGGTTGAAGGAAGTTTTTGCAAAGCGCGACAGGGCAGCTCATCAGGAAACGGAAAACAGCGGCAGGCGCAAGCGTTTTGAACCGTTTAAGACACTGGGAAGATATAAAGTTTTTCAGGCACAGACATACATAGAAACGGCTAATTTAAAGACAGAAGACGCGTTCCGCAAGGCGGCAGGATACATTTATTCATGGGTAAAGTCCCGCTTTAATGAGGTCTTTTCTGATATACCGGAGCAGGTTGCCGGTTACAGCGGCAGTACGCCGGGATACAGTGTGCTGGTTGACTATGATGAGGAAAAATGCTATTTTAAAGAATATACCACGCATTTTGATACCAGAATATCTTCCCGTATCTGGATTTCAGAGGCGGTTGTCAAAAAAGACGAAAAAGGACTGCTTTTTACGGTGCTGAATGAATATGCAGAGCCAAAGGAACGGTACCGGGATAATGAAAATATTTTATTTTCCAGACCGAATTTTTATGGTGAAATTGCGGACAATATCGGAATCTGTGATGTGGTACGGCTCCGCGAGAGTGTTCATCATGTTGATACGGAAAATGCGGCGGAAATGGACAGCCTGATTGCCAATCCGGACAGAAAGTTTCCGGTGATTGTCTTTATGGCAGCAGACAAGGAATGGACGGAAAAATTTGACGTGGATTATTTTTCTTATCTGGTTGGCTATTATGCGCACATTATGTTTGTAGAGAAAGCGGAATCAGAAGCTTTTGCTCATAAATACGGACTTCATGCGGGATATGAAGATTCAATTACGGTATTTTATCCGGGCGAAGCACCGCAGACCAGCTACAAATCCGATATTCTGGAAACGCGCTTTGAAGTTATCAAGTTGGAACAGAAAAAATACTGGAACGAATTCGGGTGTCGCGCGTACAGACGCCAGCTCGTATCCCAGATTCGTGAAAAGAATGTGGCTTATGGGGCTGGGAAGGAAACAAAACAGTAAAACAGACATAAAAATAAAAATCCTCCCATACGTTAAAACAGATGAAACGCTGTCAGACGCATGGGAGGATTTTTTTATGGCAGATTGTAAAAATGAGCAGATGGGTATAGTGCAGATTGCAGATAAACAGGGTACAGATGAACGAATAAACATGTCAATAACAGATGTGATGTACTGGCTTGACAAAATGCAGGAAAAAGACCGGCTGATTTACACGAAGGAAGAAATAGAGCGGTTAAACCGGCAGATTTATTGCAGGTGTCTTGAAACGGGAGATATGTTTGATATTAAAGAAATAGTAAAAGAATATTCACCCGCGGTTTGGCCGGGAATCTGTATCAGCCGTGCAGATGTAAAAAAGAAGCTGGGTGCATGGCAGGAAAGTCCGTGTGATTGGACAGAAAAAGATGGGGACAATCAAATTACGGTGTTATTGCCCAATGAGCCGGTAGTGATTGTGCGCGAAAGCTTGTGTAAAGAATGGTACTATTTGTATGCACGTAATGCCGCAGGCTGGGTACGCAAAGACTGTATTGCGGATTGCGGTGGCAGTGACTGTGACATACAGCAAAGAAATGGACGACAACCGGATTTTTATGTGATTACGGCAAGCCGCTGGAGGACAGAGTGTAATCCAAAAGATAAGTGTGTATCACAGATACCGCTTTATATGGGAACAATATTGAAAAAATGTAATGAAAAAGAATTTGCGGGAATTCCCTATAATGGAAATATTGCCGCATTATTTCCGGTAAAAAATCAAAACGGTCAGTATGAAGAAAGAGCGATACAGCTGACACAGGCGGCGGGAGCGGTTTGCGGCTTTTTACCGTGCACGGCAGAAAATATTCTGAAACTGACTTTTTCAATGCTGGGTGAAGTCTATGGCTGGGGCGGCAGTTTGGACTCGAGGGATTGCTCCATGATGGTACACGATATTTTTGCGTGCTTTGGTATCTGCCTGCCCAAAGACACAACGGGGCTGCAAAGTCTTAAGGGACTGGATATTTTTATGGATTTGACATCGTATTCCAAAGAAGAAAAAGAGCAGATTCTGACCCGTCTGCGTCCGGGTGCGGTACTGGGCTTTCCTGGACATGTCATGATTTATCTGGGAAAGACAGGACAGGATTATTATGTTATCAGCCAGACCGGGCATTTTTATCAAAAGACGGATACCGAATTTGAAAAAGTGACTGTTAATTCCTGTGTTGTCAATTCTTTATCAGTGTATCGGAAAAATGAAAAAACATGGCTGAATTCGCTGACATATTGCCTGCTATATGATTTTTAGCATGAAAATATTTTAATGAGTATTGACACATTTTTAACCGGACGGTATAACTGCGTAAAGCATGTATCAGGTATATAAAGTGTATTTGTCAATTATTTGTTTAAAAGTTTTATCAATATTAACCCCCTTTTAATAGTATTTTATACCCCCCGGTGTTATACTTACCATATAAACTACATACAAAGCGGTGAAGGATATGGAAAAAGAAGTACAGACAGATGTTACAAAAAACATAGAAAATATAGAAACACAGCGGATAGAGCCGACCCAGCTTGAGGTGGTGCAAAACGATGCACTGACTATAGAAGAAATCGAAACCGGTCTGGTCTATAACGGTAGTATGGTGCGCGTGGCAGATATTTCGGAAGAATTCCGGAAAGTCATCGAGCCGATTTTAAGAATGTACAATGCGGCAATGAATGTGACAACGGCGCGGATTGAAATTATCAAAGATGAGTCGCGCTATAAAAATGTGCGCTGTCCGGTGCATCATATTGATACCCGTTTGAAATCTGCGGGCAGTATTCTGGGAAAATTACAGAAGAAAAATCTGGATTTGACGATTGGTGCGGCGTGCAATAACATTTACGACATCGCGGGTGTAAGAATTGTCTGTCCGTATATTAAAGATGTATATTTTATACGTGACAGAATTCTGGCGCAGGACGACATTGAAGTTATGAAAGTCAAAGATTATATCGAACATCCGAAGGAAAACGGCTACCGCAGTTATCATCTCATTATCCGTGTTCCGGTCTTTTTTATGAATAAAAAGCAGATGGTTCCGGTTGAGATTCAGATTCGGACAATGGCTATGGATTTGTGGGCAAGCTTAGAACATGATATCAGCTATAAAGCGATTAACAGCAAAGGCGAATATCAGGGGGATTATTCGGAATTCAGAGAGGAATTAACCGAATGCAGCCGTCTGATTTACGAAGCAGAAGAAAAGATGGAGAGAATGAACAGTATGCTGGAATAAACTTGATTTTTTACATTAAATGCAATAAACTATATAAGTGTGAAAAAAGATGTATTTTAGCATAATGGAGGAAAAAATGGATAATCAAAAACTTGCTGAATTATTATTTCCCGATGTAACCAAAACACCGGAATACTATGAGGAGAAGTACCCTTATAGAAAACTGCCAAATAAAGCGGAGGTAACAAGACTCGCACCGAGTCCGACGGGATTTATTCATCTGGGAAATCTCTATAGTGCATTGACGGATGAACGTCTTGCACATAGAAACGGTGGTAAGTTTTATTTAAGAATTGAAGATACAGATGCCAAAAGAACGGTAGAAGGTGCGGTTGATACCGTTATCAATGTACTGCGTTATTTTAATATTGAATTTGATGAGGGTGCAGGCTACCCAGACGATGACGAGCGCAATGCCTACGGTCCGTATTATCAGACACAGCGTGTAGATATTTATCATGTCTATGCAAAAAGCCTTGTAGAACGAGGACTGGCGTATCCTTGCTTCTGTACGGAAGAGGAACTGGAAGAAGTCAGAAAGCAGCAGGAAGAAGCGAAAGAACTGACCGGTTATTACGGAAAGTATGCAACCTGCCGCAATTTAAGCGATGAAGAAATCGAAGCCAATATCAAAGCCGGAAAGCCGTATGTATTAAGACTTCGTTCACAGGGAAGCCCGGATAAGGAAATCGTATTTGTCGATGAAATCAAGGGCGAAGTAAAGCTTCCTGAAAATATTCACGATATTGTCTTATTAAAGAAAGACGGGATTCCAACCTATCATTTTGCCCACGCGATTGATGACCATTTAATGCGTACAACGGTTGTTGTCCGTGGCGGCGAATGGCTTGCATCAGCACCGATTCACTATGAACTGTTCCATGTATTGGGCTTTAAGATGCCAAAGTATGCCCATACGGCACATTTAATGAAGTTTGATGAAGAAACAGGCGGAAAGAGAAAGTTATCCAAGAGAAAAGACCCTGAACTGTCACTTGATTACTACAGAAAAGACGGTTATCATCCGTATACGATGAAGGTTTATCTGATGACACTGCTCAATTCCAACTTTGAAGAATGGCATGAAAAGTTCCCGGACAAGGATATCAACGAATTCCCGTTCTCACTGGATAAGATGAGTACATCCGGCGCATTATTTGATAAGGATAAGTTACATAATATCTGTAAAAATGAGTTATCAAAGCTTTCAGAGGACGAGCTTTATGACTTCTTATATGACTGGGCAGAGGAAAATGAACCGGAAAAGAAGAACATCTGGTTTGCCGATAAGGAAAAAATGCTTGGAATCCTGCGCCTGTACATGGGTATCGGCATGAAACGCAGAAGAAAAGATTTCATGTATGCAAAACAGATTTTTGAAATGATCGGCTATTTCTTTGATATGGAAGATACACAGGAAAAAGATGAATTCCGCATGGATATGGAAGATGTCAAGACGATTCTGAACGAGTATCTTTCCATGTATAACCATGAAGACGACAATTCCGAATGGTTTAACAAGTTAAAGGCGATTGCGGATAAGCACGGCTACGCTTCCGATATGAAGGCATACAAGGCAAATCCTGAAGCTTTCAAGGGCAATGTATCCGATATTGCGGAGGTAATCCGTATTGCAGTAACCGGAAAAGCCAATACACCGGATTTATGGTCTATCGTTCATGTGATGGGCGAAGCACAGATGCGTGATAAAATTCAGAAAGTTTTAGCGTAAATACGGATAGAAAAAGAGGAAGAAGAAATGTTGACAAAAGATGTGGAAACAATGGCAGGTGCCGCACAAGGAAAGGCAGACATCTGTGAACACTATCCTGTAAAGTTTTTTATCCGTGCAATTATGGCAGGCTTTTTTATTGTCGTTGCAACGATTTTATCCAACGTATCCGCTGCGGTGCTGTATTCAACCTATCCGCAGTTTGGCAAGCTTTTAGGAGCATTTTTGTTCTCAATTGCGATTGTGCTGATTGTTTTTATCGGTGGTGAACTTTTTACCGGCAATAACATGACAATGGCAATGGGCGCATATGCCGGAACCTGTACATGGAAACAGGTTTTAAAGGTGTGGCTGGTCAGCTACATCGGCAATTTTGTGGGTGCGTTTTTTTTAAGCTTTTTATTTGTGAAAAGCGGTGCATCCCATCAGATTTTAGTAGATTATTACAACAGCTTTTTAGCGGCAAAGCTTTCAGCACCGCCGATGCAGCTGTTTTTACGCGGTGTCCTGTGTAATTTCTGCGTGTGTCTTGCAGTCCTTACCGGAACGCGCATGAAGTCGGAAAGCGGCAAGCTCATTGTCATGTTCTGTGTGATTATGGCATTTGTTGTATCCGGTTTTGAACACTGTGTTGCCAATATGGGCACATTTTCAATTGCGTATCTGTTGTTTGGCAGCATCAACCCGGTGTTACTTGCAAAGAGCATGATTTGCGTAACACTGGGCAACATTGTCGGTGGTGCGCTGCTGCTTGCGGCACCGTTAAAGCTGATGAGTGCGGAGAAGTAATGGAACAGATGAAAATAATAGGCTGGGTCCGAACAGATTTCCCGGAAAAATTTGGTGCACCCAGACAAAGCGGACTTGTCCGTGAATTGACAGGAAGAATTGAATTTGCACCGGAATACCGCAATAAAGAGGCATTCCGCGGGCTGGATGAATATTCCCATCTCTGGATTTTGTGGCAGTTTTCGGAAAGCATCCGGGATGACTGGAGTCCGACGGTCAAACCGCCGCGGCTGGGCGGCAACCGGCGCATGGGTGTGTTTGCAACACGCTCGCCGTTTCGCCCAAACCCCATCGGACTTTCCTGTGTCCGGCTGGAGCAGGTCTGTCTGGATGGAAAAGAGGCACCGTACTTAATGGTATCCGGTGTGGATATGATGGATCATACTCCTGTGTATGATATCAAACCGTATCTGGCATATACGGACAGCCATGCAGATGCGGTGTGTGGATTTGCGGATACGGTAATGGATCACGGGTTACAGGTTGTGATTCCAGAGGAACTTAAAGCAGAAGTGCCGCCGGAAAAGTGGGCAGGGCTTATCGGTCTTTTAAAGCAGGATATCCGTCCGGGATATCTTCATGCGCCGGACAGGGTATTCGGGGTGTCTTTTGCGGGAATGAATATAAAATTTACGGTAAATAACAATGTGCTTACAGTCTGCGCCATAGCAAAATTATAGAATGCTATAGAAAAGGAAGGTATCATTGAATAAAACGGTCGTTGTAGAACTTGATCAGAATGGAAAAGAAATTTTTCATACGGCAGGTTATGAAAAGTACTGGATCAGCCGGGTGGGCATGGAAGCCGTCTGGCTGAGAAAAGAACGTGTAAAAGAAGTGGTTTCCGTTCAGGAAACCTTTGCCGCCATGGAGTTTTTAGAAAAGCCGGAGAGGGGAATTGTATCGGCAGAAATATCGATACGGATGAAGATGATAGATGAATCCTGCCGCTGGACACGTGTCGGGTATGAAATTATGATGCCGGACAACGGCACGGACAAAAAAGTCGTTGTTACTTTTACCGATGAAGAAAAAGAAAAACAGTCCGAAGCGGAATACGCAGAAGTTATCCGTGAGCGGGATAATCTGATTCTGACCATTTCAGGCGGAATCGCCATTTATGAAATCACAGACAAAATACGGACTGTTTATATTACGGAAGAAACGGCGGCGCTTGCCGGTTATACGAAAAAGGAATTGATGGAGATTATCGGGGAAAATGCGTTGGCATTATGCCATCCCGATGATATTAAAACAACGCAGAATTATTTTAAAACAAGAAGACAACAGGTTCGTGTCATGTCGTATGAGTACCGGATTAAGAATAAAAATGGTATGTATCAGTGGGTCAGTGTACGCGCCCGTTTTGTACAGCAGAAAAATTCGATCCTGCTGTATACGATTATGACCGATATTGATCAGATAAAAAAAGCAGAAGAAGATGCCAGAATGCAGAAAAAGATGTTGGAATTGGCATTGCAGCAGTCAGATTTCCGGTTTTGGGACTATGACATTAAAACGCATCGTTTATACCGCTCCTGGGCGGTAACACAGCAGGTCGGTTTTGGCGAATATGAGGAAAATGTACCGGAAGGATTTGTAGAGCTTGGATTGATTCATCCGGATGACTGTGAAGCGTATTTGGAATTTTATCACAATGTACAGCAGGGGAAGAATCAGCGCCTGACATTTCGTGCCATTCATCAGAATGGAGAATGGGGATGGATGGACATTGCTTACCGTGTATTTTTTAATGAACAGGGTGAGCCGGTGCGTGCAATTGGCGTAGGTGGAGATGTGTCTAAGCAAAGAGAAAAAGAACAGAAGTATTTAAAAGATTTTGAATTATTCCGTGATGTCAGTATTTATGCAATTCAAAGAGTATTTTTGGATGTTTTTCTTGTGGATATTCCAACCGACAGCATACGGCTTGTGCTGGCACAGGGCGGATATATGAATATGAAAGAAATACAGGGATATGATAAAATTTTAAATCAGAAACTTTGCAGATATGTACGTGATAAAGAAGATGCGGTAAAGAAATTAAGTATTGCACAGATTAAAAAAAATATCGCATTGACAAAGGATCACAAACTTGAATATACGTTTGAACTGCGGAATGAAAAGGGACGGAAGTGCTGGTATAAGTATTATATTTCATATTTTCACGAGAATACGGAAAAATTGCTGGTGCTTGTGAAAGACGTAACAAATACAACCCGCCTTGAAGATGAAAAAAGACTGGAATTAGAGGCAGCATTATTGCAGGCGAAAAAGGCGAATGATGCCAAAAAAGCATTTTTATCGAATATGAGCCATGATATCCGTACCCCGATAAATGTCATTACCAATATGGCAAAAATGGTACTGGAAGAACCGGAAAATAAAACGCAGGTACTAGATTATATGAATAAAATCTGCTCAATGAGTACGTTTTTAATGGGGGTTATCAGTGATATTCTGGATGTGTCCAAAATGGAAAGCGGAAAACTGCAATTAAGGAAAGAACCATATTCGTGTATTGAACTGCACGATGCAGTCTGCGCCATGATGGAACCTCTGTGCCGGGAAAAAAATATTACTTTCTATACGAATCTAAATCCGCAGAATGACATTATTTTTACGGATAAGACAAAGCTAAACCGTATATTTTTCAATCTGCTCGGTAATGCGGTCAAGTTCACGCCGGCGGGCGGAAAGGTTTCGTTTCTGCATAAAAATATTGTGCGTAAAGACGGTTTTCTTGAATGGGATACAGTGATTACCGATACCGGAAGTGGCATGAGTAAAGAATTCCAGCGAAAAATGTATCAGCCGTTTGAACAGGAGAACCAGCTTGTGACAGACAGTCTTGCAGGTGTCGGGCTGGGTCTTGCCATTGTTAAGATGAATACAGAAGCCTTTGGCGGTACAATTGCAGTAGAGAGTGAGCCGGGGAAAGGTACGGCATTTACAATTCATTTAAAAGCACCGTATATGAGCGGGGAAGATTATCATATGCATTATACAGCGGCAAAGCTGCAGACAGACCTTGCGGGAAAGAAAATTTTACTCGTTGAAGATCATAAACTGAACATGGAAATTGCAAAGAAGATTCTGGAAAAGAAACAGATGAAGGTAACATGTGCATATAATGGTGCAGAAGCTGTGGCATTGTTTGAAAAAATGCCGGAGTATACGTTTGATGCAGTGATTATGGATATCCGTATGCCGGTGATGAACGGACTGGAAGCGGCGGCGGCAATCCGTGCCGGTGCAAAAGCAGATGCTAAGACCATACCGATTATTGCGATGTCTGCCAATGCTTTTGCAGAGGATATGGAGAAGAGCCGGCGGGCGGGCATGAACCGCCACGTTGCCAAGCCGGTAGAACCGGAGAGGCTGTTTGGTGTGCTTTCTGAAATTTTTTCGGACTAATATAAGATTAAAGTGCAGGAGAGTGAGGCTATGGCAGGAATTTTTGAAGATATTCAGTTTCAAAAGACGGATTTAAATACTGTAAAAGAATTAAAAGAAGACTGCTGGAGAAAAGCACAGGGTGAGGATTTAGAGGCATTTCTGGGATTTTACTTAAAAAAGAAACCCGCACGCAGCTGGCAGATTGCAGCCTGGGCGGCATTGTTTGTATTTTTAATATCTTCCGGTGAACTGGGGTTTGAACGGCTTTGCAAAAATGATCCGTCTTACAATCCGGTGCCGATGACAATCGGTGTCATTGCAGGGGGACTGCTGTATCTGTTTTTTGCATGTATGCGCCAGATTCAAAGCCGCAGAGAGCTGTTACGGATAAAGAGCAGCGTTTATGTGACAGATGCCATTGCCTACGGCGGTGGCGGAAATGTACAGGTGATGGTCAATCACAAGCGGATTGCGTTTGATATGTATGCGTTTGACGAAACTGTAAGCCCGACAGAACAGGTGCATAAACCCGACGGAACATATGAAGGGTTCCGGGTATTATTATATGCAGTCATACAGGACAATTCCTGTAGGATGAAAGCGGTGCTTGGAAGTGCAGGCGTGCGTTACTATGCATCACAGTGCAGGAAATTTGAAAAAAGGAGCGGACAGGTAGTGTGAAAAATCACACTGATGTGCTGATTTTTCAAACAGCGATTTGTTTCTGAGCAAAAACAAATCGCTATGATGGCAGATGAGAAATCGCCTGTGCGAATTTCTCATTGCCGCTTCGCAACAAGTTGCTCAGAAATGAGGATTATTATGAAAAGATATGATGTGATTATAGTAGGTGCGGGACCGGGCGGTATATTTTCCGCATATGAACTGACAAAAAAAGACAGTGACCTAAAAATCGCCGTATTTGAAACGGGAACGTCCCTTGAAAAGAGAAAATGTCCGATTGACGGTAAAAAGGTAAAAAGCTGTGTGGGCTGTAAAACGTGTGCGATTATGAACGGTTTCGGCGGTGCAGGCGCATTTTCAGACGGAAAGTACAATATTACCAACCAGTTCGGCGGCAATCTGTATGAATATATCGGCAAGCAGGAAGCACTGGATTTAATGCATTATGTCGATGAAATCAATCTTTCACACGGCGGAGAGGGTACGGCATTGTATTCTACGGCAAATACCGAGATTAAAAAGCTGTGCCTCACCAACGGACTGCATTTGCTGGATGCTTCCGTGCGGCATCTGGGAACAGATATTAATTATGTGGTACTGGAAAATCTGTATCAGGAATTAAAAGAAAAGGTAGACTTTTACTTTGAATCACCGGTACAGACCGTGGAAAAAAGCGATAACGGCTATATTGTCCATGTAAAAGATGAAAGCTTTTACTGCGACAAATGTATCATTTCGGCAGGACGAAGCGGCAGTAAGTGGATGGAAGGGGTCTGTGCACAGCTTGAAATTCCGACAAAATCTAACCGCGTGGACATCGGTGTGCGCGTGGAACTTCCGGCAGAGGTTTTTGCACATCTGACAGATGAACTTTACGAGAGCAAGATTGTATACCGTACCAAGGGCTTTGAAGATTTAGTCCGTACTTTCTGCATGAATCCGAAGGGTGTGGTTGTAAATGAAAACACCAACGGCATTGTAACAGTCAACGGACACAGCTATGAAGATGAAAATAAGCATACGGAAAATACGAATTTTGCCCTGCTGGTTGCAAAGCATTTTTCAGAACCGTTTAAAGACAGCAACGGATACGGCGAAAGCATTGCCAGACTGTCAAATATGCTTGGCGGCGGCGTTATCGTTCAGCGTTTCGGGGATTTAATCCGCGGCAGACGAAGCAATAAAGCACGAATCGAAGAAAACTTTGTAACACCGACATTGTCAGCGACACCGGGCGATTTAAGCCTTGTTATGCCAAAACGTATCTTAGACGGCATTATTGAAATGATTTACGCATTGGATAAGATTGCGCCGGGTACGGCAAACGATGATACCCTGCTCTATGGTGTGGAAGTCAAATTCTACAATATGCAGGTTGAGATTGACAATAATCTGGAAACAAGAAATAAAGGGCTTTACATTATCGGGGATTGCAGCGGTGTAACCCATTCGCTTTCACATGCTTCTGCAAGCGGGGTTTATGTAGCCAGACATATTTTAAATCAGCTAAACTGAAAGGAAAAATACTGTGGACGATGAATTGATAACGGTAACGGTAGACAGACCGATAGGAAGTTCCCATCCGGACTATCCCTCGCTGGTTTATCCGGTAAATTATGGGTATATCGAAGGTGTTCTGACCCCGGGCGGGGAAGAACAGGATGCCTATATCATAGGTGTGGATATACCTGTTGATAAATTTACAGGCAGAAAAATTGCCATTATACACAGAAAAGATGATGTTGGGGATAAATGGGTGGTTGCACCGGAAAATATGCCGTATACCAAGCAGCAGATTGAGGAAATGGTGTATTTTCAGGAGCAGTATTATGACAGTTTTGTTCAAATGCTCAATGAAGAAATGTGGGATGCCTGCGATGCATGGGAAAACAAATTAGGCTATAAAGTGCCGCGCAGCATGGCAAAATCTCTTGCAGACGGTGTATTTCATGTGGTTGTCATGATTTATACCGTGACAACAGACGGCAGGGTGCTTGTTACACAGCGTTCCCAGAATAAGACTAATCCGTTAAAATGGGAAGTGACCGGCGGCTCGATTCTTGCGGGAGAAACGCCACAGGAGGGGGCAGTGCGTGAACTTTCAGAGGAAACCGGAATTACGGCTCAGACATCAGATTTGGTGCAGTTGTATGAATATGCAGATTACAGAAGACATTCGATTTATCACAGCTATGTGTATGTTACACAGCCGGATACAAAAGTGACTTTACAGGAAGGCGAAACAATGAATTATAGGTGGATTTCTTATAAAGAATTTGTTGAACTGGTGGAATCCGACCGTTTTGTGCCGTCAGAACAGGAGCGCTTCTGCACGAACCGGGCAATCATTGAAAAGAAGCTGCTGTCAATTAAAGAGTTTAAAGAAATGTCCGATATATAAAACAGCAGTTAAAGTACATGGAGGTCACCTGCAATATAATTATTGAAAGGTAGATAAAAATGAGAGTTGTAGCGAATTATAGCACGTCCCTGTTTGATTACATCAACAGTGACAAGAATTTAAAAGAGGTACTTTCACAGGGTGCGGATGAGTCTTTATTATCGGAAGGCGCCAAAAAGACGCTTCGGGAAAAGGGAATCAGCTTAAACGGCAGTACCACAAAGGATGCTTCTGTTTATGAAACAGTTCAGGAAACAGCAGAAAGTGTACGTGACAGTGTGATTGCGTTTACCGGTTCAGACGCCGAAAGTCTTTTTACGACAGCCGAAAGCTCAGGCAGTACGGCAAAGATTGTAACAGAAGTGAAGTCATTTGTGGAAAATTATAATGCATTTGCAAGTGCAGTCAAGGAAATGGGCGGTTCAGAGAATACCACCTATTTGGAACAAATGAACGAATTACTGTCTAAAGACAGCGATGCTTATGAAAAAATCGGTATTACATTTGCAGAAGACGGTACACTGACACTGGATGAAAAGGTACTTGACGGTGCATCCGTACAAGATTTAAAGACTGCATTTTACAAGGACAATGATTTGGAAGAAATTGCCCAGAAGAGTATCCGCGTACAGGCGAATGCGATTTCCGGAAAATATGCCGCGACTGTTTCTAACTATACGGACAGCGGTACATACAGCAATTTTGCACTGAGCAGCTTTTTAAAGAGTATTTAGTATCCTGTATTTAGTGCGTGACACATTTTAAAATCAAAAGAATGCCACATGGGAACAGCTATGGAGAGCTGGTTCTGTGTGGCATTTTTGTGATTGTATTTCTCATGTATTTTGGGTTGCTATTTAGAAAACGTTGGTATATACTTGTACCGAAAAAAGGAAAGAAAATGGAGAATAAGAGGAATTATGAAGTACGTAAGACAGTTTTTAATCATACTTGTCATTTCATTTATCGGTGAATTGTTAAGATATTATATCCCGTTAAAGATTCCGGCAAGCATCTATGGTCTGGTATTATTATTTGCCGCACTGGAGCTGCGCATTATCAAATTGGTATCCATTCGTGAAACAAGCCGCTTTTTAATAGAAATTATGCCGCTGATGTTTGTTCCGGCAGGTGTCGGACTGTTGTCAAGCTGGGGCGTTTTAAAGCCGGTCTGTGTTCCGATTATGGTCATTGTACTGATATCAACCATTATTGTTATGGCAGTATCAGGAAAAGTAACCCAGGGTGTTATCCGTATGGAGAAAAAACATCCGAAAAAGAAAAACGGTGCAGACCATATTTATGTTAAAGATTCCGAAGGCGAAAGGCAGTATATCAGTGAAAATTCTATCTAGATAGCAATCTGAATAAATGGAAATGGAGATAAAAAGTGAAAGAGTTACTTACAAATTCAGTATTTTTCGGAGTGATGGTCAGTATTCTGACCTATGAGCTTGGAATGTTTTTAAAAAGAAAATTGAAACTGGCAATCTTTAATCCGCTGTTAATTTCAATTGCGGCAGTCATTGTCTGCCTGCTGGCATTTAACATTGACTATGACAGCTACAATGCAGGTGCGAAATATATCAGCTATCTTTTAACACCGGCAACGGTTTGTCTGGCGGTGCCGCTTTACGAACAGGTTGAGCTGTTAAAGAAAAATGCAAAAGCGATTTTTGCAGGCATTTTATCCGGTGTGTTGACCAGTATTCTTTGTGTGCTGGCGGGCTGTGCGATTTTCGGTCTGAGCCATGAACAGTATGTAACATTGCTTCCGAAGTCTATTACCACGGCAATCGGCATGGGTGTATCGGAAGAACTCGGCGGTATTGTAACGATTACGGTTGCCGTCATTATTATTACCGGTGTATTTGGCAATATGATGGCAGAATTTGTCTGTAAGGTGTTCCGTATTCAGGAGCCGGTGGCAAAGGGAATCGCAATCGGTTCTGCGGCACATGCGGTGGGTACGGCAAAAGCAATGGAAATGGGTGATATTGAAGGCGCGATGAGCAGTCTGTCCATTGCAGTTGCAGGATTGATGACGGTTGTGGCAGCACCGCTGTTTGCGGGAATACTTTAAAATTTGAAAAAGAAAATTAGAAAAATAAAAATGAAGCAGGAAAAGGAGAAGGTGCAATGATAATTACAGTTGGCAGAGAATGTGGAAGCGGCGGACATGCAATCGGAGAGGCACTTGCGGCACATTATGGAATCCGTTGTTATGACAGACATATTTTGGTGTCAGAGGCAAAAGCCAGAGGCATGTATGATGAACTGGAAAACTTCTTCTCGGAGAAACCGATGGACAGTCTGCTGTATTCTATCGCCATCAATAATATGGAAAAAAGAAATGCAACGGTTTTAAAGCAGTTTCATGAGCTGATTACAGAAAATTCATTTGTTCTGATTGGACGGTGTGGAAACTATATTTACAAAAATGATGAAGATGTGACAACCCTGTTTATTCATTCTGACATGGACAGCAAAATTGAGCGAACGATGCATAAACAGAATATGGACAGAATCAAGGCAAAAGAGCTGATTGAATATGTGGATTCCAAGCGCGAAGCTTTCCACAAGCGATATACAGATGAAACATGGGGCGATGCAAGAAACTACCAGCTGACAGTAAACAGCAGTGTTCTTGGTGTAGAACAGACAGCAGAACAGATTATTGCCTTCATTGATAAGAAGCATAGATAAGAAATACAGGAAATCAAATGCAGATAGACAGGATATCAGTGCAAATAAAAAATAAATGAAAAAACTGGCGTGTCAGAAACAGTGATGTTTTGATGCGGCAGTTCTTTTGCTTCTATGAAAAAAGTGTAAAATTCACCAATTCATATTGAAATAATATGAATTGCTTGTTATAATGAAAACAGAAATGCGAAGTGAGGTCAGGGATGAAAGTAACGAAAGCGGATTTAAGATTATATGCCATTACAGACAGGCAGTGGCTTGGCGGAAAAGACTTTTATATGGTGGTGGAACAGGTTTTAAAAAACGGTGCCACTTTTTTACAGCTACGCGAAAAAAATACAACCCATGAACAGCGTGTAGAGGAAGCAAAAAAAATCAAACAGATTGCGGCAAAATATCATGTGCCGTTTGTTGTCAATGACGATATCTGGGCGGCAAAGGAAGCCGGTGCGGACGGTGTGCATATCGGACAGAGTGATATGGATTATGAGCAGGCACGTAAGATATTGGGACCGGATAAGATTATCGGCATGACAGCAAAGACGGTAGAGCAGGCGGTTCAGGCTGAAAAGCTGGGCGCAGATTATATTGGTGTCGGTGCGGTTTTTCATACGACCACCAAACAGGATGCCAAGGATATGAGCCGTGAAACGCTTGCCGCGATTACAAAAAGCGTGTCGATTCCGATTGTTGCAATCGGCGGGATTACATATGATAATATGGATAGTCTGAAGGATACAGGTGTTGCTGGTGTGTCCGTGATATCTGCGATTTTTGCAAAGGAAGACGAGGGTGCGGCGGCTGCGGCACTGCGCAAAAAGGCGGATACACTGTTTGGTGCGGCACGCAGCCTTATTTTTGACATGGACGGCACACTGCTAGATTCCATGCCATACTGGCGCAGGCTGGCAAGAGAATATGCCACGAAAAAAGGCGCAGTTCTCCCGCCGGATTTTGATGAAAAGACCTATACCATGGATTTGAATGAATGTTCGGATTATTTTATCAAAGAACTCGGCATTGCAGGAAACCGCGAGAATATGCAGAAAGAGGTGCTTGAAATGATCCGTGAGCATTATAAGAAGGACATACGGATGAAGCCGGGCATGAAAGAACTCATAGAGCGGGAATATCAAAACGGAAGCAGGATGTGTATTTTTACAACATCTGAAAAAGCCTGTGCTAAAGCAGCACTGGAGCGCCTTGGTGTTTTATCCTGTTTTGAAAAGATTTATACGGTATATGACATTGGTGTGAATAAAAGAAATCCGGAGAGCTATTTAAAAATCTGTGAACAGATGAATTTTGTACCGGAGGATACAATAGTATATGAAGATGTGCTTCATGCCGTGGAATCTGCCAAAAAGGCAGGCTGCCGCGTGACAGCGGTGTATGATGCGGATTCAGCACATTTATGGGAAAAGATCAAGCAGCAGGCAGATGAAACAATTTGCTTTTAAAATGCCTGCGGAATGGAGAAAAGTATGAGCAGGCCATAAACGAAAGCATGCTCATACAGCACTTTGTGCCGCAGGCGCCACAAAGCTGCACTTATCGCAGGACTGAATACATTCAGTCCGCGATTCCTCCGGCATTAAAATGCCTGCGGAATGGAGAGGAAAATGAACAAAAAAGTAGTAGTGGGAATGTCAGGGGGCGTGGATTCTTCGGTTGCGGCATATCTGTTAAAACAACAGGGCTATGATGTAATCGGTGTTACCATGCAGATATGGCAGGACGAGCCGCAGTGCGCCATTGAGGAAAACGGCGGCTGCTGTGGGCTTTCTGCAGTTGAAGATGCAAGAAGGGTTGCCGCCCGGCTTGGCATTCCGTATTATGTTATGAATTTTAAAAAAGAATTTCAGGAAAATGTAATTAATTATTTTGTAGATGAATATTTATGCGGACGGACACCGAATCCGTGTATCGCCTGCAACCGCTATGTAAAATGGGAATCCCTGCTGCAAAGAAGCCTGCAGATCGGTGCGGATTATATTGCAACGGGACATTATGCGAGGATTGAGCAGCTTGCAAACGGCAGATATGCAATCCGCAATTCCGTAACGGCAAAAAAAGACCAGACATATGCGCTGTACAACCTGACACAGGAACAGCTCTCAAGGACACTTATGCCGGTCGGAGATTATACAAAGGATGAGATTCGTAAAATTGCCTCAGAAATCGGTATTCAGGTTGCCAATAAGCCTGACAGCATGGAAATCTGTTTTGTGCCGGATAACGATTATGCTGGATTTATCCAGCGGGAAACGGATTATATCCCGAAAGAAGGCAATTTTGTTGATATTCATGGCAATGTCATCGGAAAGCACAAGGGCATTATCCATTATACGGTCGGTCAGCGTAAAGGACTTGGACTGGCAATGGGACATCCGGTATTTGTGACGGAAATCCGGCCGGATACGAATGAAGTTGTTATTGGTGAAAATGCAGATGTATTTGCATCAAAATTGTATGCAAATAAGTTAAATTTCATGGCGGCAGAAGCATTTACAGGTGATGTACGTGCAAAAGCCAAAATCCGCTACAGCCATGCCGGTGCGGACTGTACGGTAAGAATGATAAATGAGGATACACTCGAATGTGTATTTGATGAACCGCAGCGTGCGGTGACACCGGGACAGGCTCTCGTTTTATATGACGGTGAATATGTTCTGGGCGGCGGCACGATTATCGGAAAAGCGGTGGAATAAAGGAGGAAAAACGAATATGAAAATTTCAACAAAGGGAAGATATGCCCTGCGTCTGATGCTGGATCTGGCACTGAATAATACAGGTGAGGCAGTCAGCTTAAAGGATATTGCCAGACGTCAGGATATTTCAGATAAATATTTGGAACAGATTATATCCATACTAAATAAAGCGGGGTATGTAAGAAGTATCCGCGGGGCACAGGGCGGTTATATGCTGCGCCGTCCTCCAAAGGAGTACACGGTGGGCATGATTTTAAGACTGACGGAAGGAACACTTGCACCGGTCAGCTGTGTAGAGGATGATGCCGTGGAATGTGAGCGTGAAGCTTCATGCGTAACCTTTATCGTGTGGAAAAAGATTAATGATGCCATTAATGAGGTTGTTGACAATATTACATTGGAAGACTTGGTGGAATGGTATCACAGCAAAAGTGATGATTATGTTATTTAGTGCTTGACTTTGCAGGGAAATCCTGTATAATACATATAACATACGGGATTACTATGAAATAAAATATAAATCCCGGTTCTGCAGGTACCGGACTTCCGGTGAAACTGCAAAGCGGCTGCTGCCGTATGAAATATAAAGGAGAATGAAAATGAGTCAGTTGATTTATCTTGATAATGCAGCAACAACAGCAGTAAGACCTGAGGTTTTTGAAAAAATGAAACCTTTTTTTATAGAGAATTACAGTAACCCATCCGCAGTATACAGTTTTGCGGGAGATACCAAGGAAGCCGTAGAAAAGGCAAGAGAACAGATTGCTGCCGTTCTTGGTGCAAAGGCAAAGGAAATTTACTTTACAGCAGGCGGAAGTGAATCCGACAACTGGGCAATTAAAGGTATTGCAGAAGCATTACAGGAAAAGGGTAAGCACATTATCACTTCGAAGATTGAACATCACGCAGTGCTGCATACCTGTGAGTATCTGGAAAAGCACGGCTATGAAGTGACTTACTTAGACGTAGATGCAGACGGTGTTGTATCACCGGAAGCAGTGGAAAAGGCAATCCGCCCGGATACTATTTTAATCAGCATTATGACAGCCAACAATGAAATTGGAACAATTGAACCGATTGCCCAAATCGGTGCTGTTGCAAAGAAGCACGGTATTTTATTCCACACCGATGCCGTCCAGGCATTTGCACATATTCCGATGAATGTCGATGAAATGAATATTGATTTATTAAGCGCCAGCGGACACAAGTTTAACGGGCCAAAGGGTGTAGGCTTCCTTTATATCAGAAGCGGCATTAAAATCGGACCGTTTGTACACGGCGGTGCACAGGAGCGTGGAAGACGTGCCGGAACAACGAATGTACCGGGCGTTGTCGGTATGGCAGAAGCAGCCAGACTGGCACAGGAAGAAATGGACAAGCGCATTGAAAAAGAAACTGCTGTCAGAGATTATTTTATTGAGCAGATTGAAAAAAGAGTACCATATGCAAAGTTAAACGGACACAGAACAAACCGTCTTCCGAATAACGTTAATTTCTGCTTCCGTTTTATCGAAGGTGAATCCTTACTGATTTTATTAGATCAGAAGGGCATCTGCGGTTCAAGCGGTTCAGCCTGCACATCCGGTTCGCTCGACCCGTCCCATGTGCTTCTTGCAATCGGTCTGCCGCATGAAATTGCACACGGTTCATTAAGACTGACACTTTCAGAAGCAACGACAAAGGACGATGCGGAATTTGTTATATCCGAGCTTGAAAAGATTGTAGAGCGTTTAAGAAGCATGTCACCGTTATATGAAGATTTTGTAAAAGAAGAAAAGAAAAACGCATAGTAAAATACGGAAAGGAAAGAAGTGAAGTATGTATAGCGAAAAGGTAATGGACCATTTTAATAACCCAAGAAATGTCGGAGAAATCGAAAATGCAAGCGGTGTCGGTACAGTCGGTAATGCAAAGTGCGGCGACATCATGCGTATTTATCTGGATATTGACGAAGATACAAAGATTATCAAGGACTGTAAGTTTAAGACTTTTGGCTGCGGCGCTGCGGTCGCAACCAGCAGTATGGCAACGGAAATGGTAAAGGGCAAGACCATTTATGAAGCCTTACAGGTAACGAACAAAGCAGTTATGGATGCATTAGACGGACTGCCGCCGGTAAAGGTACACTGCTCTTTACTTGCAGAAGAAGCAGTTCATGCGGCACTTTGGGATTATGCCGAAAAGAACCACATCGTTATTGAAGGTCTGGACAAGCCAAAGGCAGATATTCATGAAGGTGAAGAAGACGAGGACGAAGAATAAGATTGTCACATTGGGATTTGACAATGTAAAGGAATAGGAAAGGGTGTCTGTGAAAACGGGCACTCTTTTTTGCATAAGAAGAAAACTGCGTCGTAAGAATGAGATGAAGATACTTGACAAAACATATGTTTGTGTTATACTGATACTAAATTAATTAAATTTATATTTGCAATGAAGTTTTATAAAAATGGGGAGTGACATGAAGTTTATACATATTTCGGATCTGCATCTGGGAAAGCGTGTCAACGAATTTTCAATGCTGGAAGAACAAAAATATATTTTACAGCAGGTGTTGGACACCGTACAGAATGAGGCGGCGGATGCGGTGCTGATTGCGGGGGATATTTACGATAAGCCGGTGCCGCCTGCAGAAGCAGTTGTGCTGTTTGATACATTTCTTACGCGTCTTTCGCAGATGAAAAAGGAAGTTTTTATCATCAGCGGCAATCACGACAGCGCCGAGCGGCTCTCATTCGGAAGCAGTCTGTTTACGGCGGAGGGGATTCATATTGCGCCGGTATTTGAGGGAAACATGGAGAAAGTATCACTTTGGGACGATGCGGGAGAAGTGTGTGTCTATCTGCTTCCGTTTATCAAGCCGTCTACGGTGCGCCGGTTTTATGAAGAAGATTTAACGGACTATACTAAGACTGTACAGACGGTAATTGAGCATACGCCGGTTGATACGTCTAAAAGAAATGTACTGGTGGCACACCAGTTTGTAACAGGGGCTGGCAGATGTGATTCGGAAGAAGTATCTGTCGGAGGGCTGGATAATGTGGATGCATCGGTGTTTGAACCGTTTGATTATGTGGCACTGGGACATATTCACAATGCACAGCACTGTAGCAGGGAAAGTGTGCGCTACTGCGGGACACTGCTTAAATATTCATTTTCTGAGGTGAATCATATTAAGAGCATTACAGTTGTTGAATTAAAAGAAAAAGGAAAAAATCCACAGATTCACACCGTGCCGGTGACACCGCTTCATGATATGAGGGAAATTAAGGGAAGTTATGAAGAACTGACGTTTAGAAAAAATTATATGAATACGGCAGTCAATGATTATCTGCATATTACGCTGACCGACGAAGAGGATATTCCGGATGCCATCAGCAGACTGCGCAGTATCTATCCGAATATTATGCGTCTTGATTATGACAATATAAGAACACGTAACAGTGGCAGCTTAGAGATTGGTGAAGCGGCGGTGGAACGCACACCGCTGGAATTGTTTGAAGATTTTTATGAACAGCAGAACCACAAACCGATGAGTGAAGAACAAAAACAGCTTGTCGGCGGGCTGATAGAGTCTATTTGGGAATAAGGAGCAGTGTGAAAAATCACACGGATGTGCTGATTTTTCACACGGATGTTTGCTTCCAGACGAAAGCAAACATCTATAATGGCAGATGAGAAATCGCCTGCGCGAATTTCTCATCGCATCTTCGCAACAAGTTGCTTAGGAATAAGGAGTAGTATGAGACCGTTAAAATTAATTCTGTCCGCATTTGGACCGTACAGCGAAAAAACACAACTGGATATGACACAACTTGGAACCGGCGGCATTTATCTGATTACCGGGGATACCGGCGCAGGAAAGACGACACTGTTTGATGCCATTACGTATGCTCTTTACGGAGAAGCAAGTGGCGGTAGCAGAACGACGGAAATGCTTCGCAGTAAATATGCCGATGCCGCGACACCGACATTCGTCGAACTGACATTTTTATTAAAAGGAAAGACGTATGTGATTTGCAGAAATCCTGAATATATGCGTCCGTCAAAACGCGGTGCGGGAAAAGAAACGAAGGAAACTGCCAAAGCAGAGCTTACAATGCCGGACGGCGGTGTTATCAGCGGGATTAGTGCGGTAAATGAGAAAATGACAGAACTGCTCGGTATCCGCAAAGAGCAGTTTACGCAGATTGCGATGATTCCACAGGGGGATTTTTTAAAGCTGTTATTGTCGGGAACGAAGGAGCGCGCTGCGATTTTCCGTGAAATATTTAATACCAGACCGTATCTGCAGCTGCAGGAACAGTTAAAAAAGGAAGCCGGAACACTTTATAACGCGATTAAAGACGATGAAAAAAGTATCCGGCAGTATCTGGCAGAAGTGCGCTGTAAAAAAGAAAGTGCTTATGCCGATTCTTTGGAAAATCTGCAAAAAGAAGAAGTTATACTGGATACGGATTACTGTCTGGAACTGATTGCAAATATTATGGCAGAAGATATAAAGATACAGGAATCCGTTGTCCAAAAATCAGATGACCTGTCGGCGGAAATGGCACAGCTTGACAGAGCACTTGGAAAACAGCAGCAGCGGGAAGTAGTAGAAAAAGCACTTGAAGAGGCAAAGCAGAAGACGGCAGAACTGGGTACGCTTGCAAGCCGGTTAAAGATAGAATACGAACAGGCAGAAAAACTGCAGGAAAACAACAACACCCTGACTGCACAAATTGAAGCGGAGCAGCTCGCACTTCCGGGCTATGAAAAGCTGGAATTTATTTTGAATGAAACCGGACAGAAAAAACAGCAGCTTGAAAAGGAAGAACAGTTACTGGAAAAAAGCAGGCAGGAAGCACAGAAAACGAAACTGCAAAGAGAGCAGTATCAACAGCAGCTTGGCGGATTAAAGGACAGCGGTGCGGCATTTGAGCGGACAGCGGCACAGATTGCCGTAAATGAACAGCAGTGTCGGAAAACAGAAGTCTTACAGGAAAAGGTTGTACAGAATAAAAATCTTGTCAATGAAATGTACCGCATACAGAAGCGGTATATTATGGCGGCAGAGCAATTGGCACAGGCGGGAAGCATTTATGAGGAAATGGAAAAACGTTATTTTGACGAGCAGGCGGGCATACTGGCACAGAACCTGCGTGAAGACGAAGCCTGCCCGGTATGCGGTTCACTGCACCACCCAAAGAAAGCAGTGCTTCATGAAAATGCGCCGACACAACAGCAGTTAAAAAGTCAAAAAGACGATTATGACAAAAAGACGAAAATACGTTCTGAACTCAGTTCAGAGGCAGGACTTGCAAAAGGACGGGTACAGAGCGCATATAAAGAAATGCTTGCGCAGTATGCGGCATTGATAAGTGATACACATCCAACGATCGTTGCCGGGGTACAAGATATGTCAAATGTATCAGATTTATCGCATTTATCAGATTCGGAAGAAGCATCACAGGAACAGATGATTGACGTGATAAAGCAGGTGAGTTACCGGACACAGCAGGCAGCAGAAGCACTGGCAGATGAGAAGCAGCAGCTGATGGTGCAGAAAGCCAGACTGGAAGCCGATGTCGCATTAGAGCAGAAGATTTCCGGGCAGTTACCGGAGTGCGAAAAGCGCCAGAAAGAACTGGAAGAAGAGGTGGCAGAGCGTACCAGCCGTATTTCTGTATTAAAGACAGAAGGTGAAGCTTTAAAAAAGCAGGCGGATGAATTAAAACAGACTTTAAAGTTTGAAAATGCAGAAGCGGCAAGACAAAGCATTGCGCAGAAAGTCCGGCAGAAAGAGGAAATACAACAGCGGGCAAAGCAGGCAGGGCAGCAGTATCAGGATTGTAAAATCAAACTTGAAGCAGAGCAGAGAAGGGTGCTTGATTTAACCACACAGCTAAAAAGCGGTGAAGAAGATAAAGAAAACAATGAAAGTAATGAGAGTGGGAAAAAGTACGGGGAATTACTGACCCTGCGGCAGGAAAAGGAAGTCTGTCAGAAGCAGTATCAGAACGAAAAGAAGGAACTGGATTTGCGGATTGCGGTCAATGAGCGGGCGGCAGGTGCAGTAAAAAAGATTGCGGCAAAGAGCAGCGAAAAAGAAAAGCAGTATCAGTGGGTACGGGCACTCAGCAATACGGCAAACGGTGCATTGAGCGGTCAGGACAGAATTATGCTTGAAACATATGTTCAGACAGCATTTTTTGACCGTATTATTATCCGGGCCAATACCCGCTTTATGCAGATGACATCGGGACAGTTTGAACTGGTGCGCGCAAAGACGGCAGATAATCTAAGAGCGCAGAGCGGACTGGAATTAAACGTGATTGACCACTATAACGGCAGTATCCGTAGTGTCAAGTCCTTATCGGGTGGAGAGTCCTTTAAGGCATCTCTTGCAATGGCACTGGGATTATCCGATGAAATCCAGTCGCAGACGGGTGGTATCCAGATTGATACAATGTTTATTGATGAAGGGTTTGGCTCATTGGATGAAAATTCACTGGAACAGGCGATTGATGTTTTACTGCGGTTATCGGAGAGCAACCGCCTTGTGGGAATTATCTCCCACGTCGGCGAATTAAAGGAGCGTATCGGGCGGCAGATTGTTGTTACCAAGACACCGGACGGCGGAAGCCATGCCAGGATTGTTGCGGACAACTAAGAACAGCTGTGTATTTTACAGCTTCTTATAAACCGTAAAATACATAGTGATAAAGCAGGCGGCTCCGCCGATAAAATTAGAAACCGGTTCTGCCCAGAATACGCCGTTTACACCAAGTGGCGTGAGCGGAAGCAGATAGATTAACGGAATCACAATAATTACCTTTCTTAAAAGCGAAAAGAAAATGGCATATTTGGATCTGCCAAGTGCCGTAAAAACGGATTGCCCCGCAAATTGAAAGGACATCATAAAAAATCCGAAAAAGTAAATGTGCATACAGGCGGCACCCAGTGAGAGCAGTTCCGGTGTCGAATCAAAAAGCAGGATAAATTGTCTGGCAAAAATCATGGTTAAAATCCATGCCGCTACGGTATAGATAAGCAAAGCCACAGACATATAGCGGATGGTCTGCTTTACCCGGCTGTTTTTATCAGCACCGTAGTTAAAGCTGAGAATCGGCTGGGCACTGTTGGAAATACCGCTGACCGGCATTTGAATCACTTCGCGCACGGAGTTAATAACGGTCATGGCGGCGATGTATAAGTCCCCGCCGTGTATGGACAGGCTGGCGTTGCCCGCCATCTGGACGGCACTGTTGGTTATGGACATGGTAAAACCGGAAAGCCCCAGTGCAAGGATTTTGCAGACACGTTTTCTGCCCAATGCAAATTGTTTTGGAGAGAGCCGTATCATCGTCTTTTTCCCGGTCAGAAAAGTGAATGTCCACAAGGCGGCAATAAACTGTGAGATAACAGTTGCAAGAGCTGCACCCTGTACACCCAGTCCCAGTAAAAAGATAAAAACAGGGTCTAACAGCAGGTTGCAGACCGCACCAATGGAAACGGTCAGCATGCCGGTTTTTGCAAAGCCCTGCGCATTAATAAATGAATTTAAGCCAAGGCTTAACATTACAAAAACAGAACCGCACAGGTAGATGGTAATGTATGAATCGGCATAACGGAAGGTGGCTTCGCTTGCGCCGAGCAGATATAAAAGCGGACGTTTCAAAAGCAGCCCCGTTATTGTAATAAACAGGCCGAACAACAGTAAAAGGACAAAGCTGTTACCGAGGATTTTTTCGGCTTCGGCATCATTTCGTTTCCCGCGTTCAATGGAAAAAAGCGGTGCGCCGCCCATGCCGACAAGGTTGGCAAAAGCAATGGTAATCGTACAGATTGGAAAGGCAACCCCGAGACCGGTGAGCGCATTGGTAGAATCAAAGGGGATTCTTCCGATAAAAATACGGTCAATAATATTGTATAAGACATTGATTAACTGTGCCAGTGTCATAGGAAGCGCAAGACGCAGCATGTGTGCGGGAATGCTTCCAGTTGAAAAATCGTTTTCAGCTGTTGGATTCACAAAATCACTCCTTCTGTAATAATGCATGTATACACAGTATAGCACACTGGCTTAAAAAATTTAAGGTTGACTGCCGGATTTTCTTTATGTTATGATGTTTACAGATAAAAGGGAGTAGCTTGCATATACGGGCAGTATATGTAACGTGATTTCGTCAGTACGGGAAAATAGATTTCTCCGGAGCACGTTGTAGGAAGTGAGACTTTTATTGTAACGATTGTGTTGCAATAAAGTCTCGTTTTTCTTTATTGCAGGCAGAAAAAGGAGGAAAGAATGAATCGGAATTTAAAAAACGAGGAAGTTAAAAAGTATATTACAATTGGGGCAGTGCTGATTATTCTATATTGGGCATTACAGAATTTACAGCTGATTTTTTCAGTGATGTCAAAGATTCTGACACTGTTTATGCCTTTTTTAATCGGCGGGGTCATTGCATTTATTATGAATGTGCCAATGAAGCAGATTGAACGGCATCTTTTTCAGAAAGAACAGTATCAGACTGAAAAATTTGCGGCACTTAGAAGAACATGTGCATATGTCCTGACATTACTGGCAATTATTGTAATTCTGGCAGCAGCTATGGTTATTGTGATTCCGCAGCTGGTATCTACAATTGCAGATATTGTAAAGCTGATTCCGGGACAGTTTCAAAATGTGCAGCAGTTTTTGATGGAGCAGGCCAAAGCCTATCCGCAGATTGAACAGCAGCTGGCTTCGGTGCAGATTGACTGGGAATCGCTGTTAAAATCAGCAATGGATTTTGTAACTGCCGGTACAAAGGGAATTATCAGCGGCGGAATCGGTGCAGTGACAAGTATTGTATCGGGTGTGACGAATTTCTTTATTGGATTTATTTTTTCTATTTATGTTTTGTTTCAGAAAGAAACACTTGCAAGGCAGACGAAGAAAATTCTGTATGCATTTACAAAAGAAAAAACAGCCCAAAAAGTACTTCGTGTGGTACGGCTTGCCAATACGACATTTGCAAGCTTTTTGTCAGGACAGTGTCTGGAAGCGTGTATTCTTGGAACGATGTTCTGTGTAACCATGCTGGTTATCCGTCTCCCGTATGCGCTGTTAATCGGTATTGTTATTGCCATTACAGCGCTGATACCGATTGTAGGTGCTTTTATCGGTTGTGTTGTGGGAATTATACTGATAGGGCTGGTAAATCCGGTCAAGGCAGTGATATTTGTGATTATGTTTTTCGTTTTACAGCAGATTGAAGGAAATCTCATATATCCGCATGTAGTCGGCAGCTCAGTGGGACTGCCGGGAATGTGGGTATTAATGGCAGTAACAGTCGGCGGAAGTTTGTTTGGTATCGTGGGAATGCTGACCTTTATTCCGATCTGTTCGGTGTGTTATGCACTGTTCCGGTTATTTGTCAACGAAAGGCTGAAAGAAAAGAGGGAAATATGACAATTATTATACAGTTGGTATTACTGGTAATCGGGTTTGCCGCACTTGTAAAAGGGGCAGACTTTTTTGTGGAAGGCAGTTCGGCCGTTGCGGGGAAGTTGAAAATTCCGGGTGTGGTCATCGGTCTTACAATTGTAGCAATGGGGACGAGTGCGCCGGAGCTGGCAGTCAGTGTATCTGCGGCAATAGCGGGTTCTAATGAAATCGCAATCAGTAACATTATCGGGTCAGATATTTTTAACCTGGTGCTGATATTTGCAATCTGCGCCGTGATTACACCGGTGACAGTGGATAGGGGCATTATGAAGCGGGATTTTCCGTTTTCAATTATTGTTTCCGTGATACTGGCAGTCATGATTGCAGATTATGTATTTACAGGGCAGAAGGTCTTTACTGCGGATGGTATACTGCTTTCAGGAACAATTGGCAGATTGGATGCGGTGATTTTGATTCTGCTGTTTATTGCGTATCTTGCCTTTACGGTTCTGATGGCGCTTAAAAATAAAGTGGAGGATGAAGAAATTGCGGAACTTCCGGCGTGGAAGTGCGCAGTGTACATTCTTGGTGGTGCAGCTGCGATTATTATCGGCGGACAGCTTGTTGTAAACAGTGCAAAAACCATTGCACTTGCCTGTCATATGACAGAAACGCTGGTGGGGCTTACGATTGTAGCCATGGGAACATCACTTCCTGAACTGGTCACATCTGTGGTTGCGGCAAAAAAAGGACAAAACGGTATGGCGGCAGGTAATATTATCGGTTCCAATATCTTTAATATTCTGCTGATTTTAGGCGTGTCAGCTTTTATTCATCCGATTCCGGTGATAACGGAGTCGTTGTATGACACGGTTATTTTAATCGGCCTGAGTATTATTATTTATATTTTTGCCGCAACAGGTGACAAAATAGAGCGGAAAGAGGGCATTGCCATGATTGGTGCGTATATTTTGTATATGATTTATGCAGTTTCGCGCGGTATGGGGTGGATATAAAGAAAAAAGTGTGTTATAATGCCTGTCTGAGGGAGTTGGGGAATACAAAGAATTCAGCACAGAATCAGACTGTGTTTGGATAAATGAAAAAAATAGGAGAAAGACTCATGGAAAAATTTTTTAAGGTCAAAGAGCATGGCTCGACAGTGAAAACAGAAGTGCTTGCCGGAATTACAACTTTCATGGCGATGGCGTATATTCTCATGGTTAATGCAAATATGTTTTCAGAACTTGGCGTTGTATCATATAATGCCATTTATATCGCAACAGCAATTTCAGCCGTTGTCGGTACATTTTTAATTGCATTCCTCGCAAATCTTCCTTTAGGATTGGCATCCGGTATGGGACTGAATGCATTTTTTGTGTACACAGTCTGCTTTACATTCGGATTATCTTATGCAAATGCACTGATTCTTGTATTGTTAGATGGTGTAGTATTTATCATCCTGACACTGACCGGTGTCCGTAAGATGTTATTTGATGCTATCCCACAGTGTGTCAGAATGGCAATTTCAGCCGGTATCGGTCTGTTTATTGCATTTTTGGGATTACAGGATGCGGGAATTATTGTTCCTTCAAGCTCTACCTGTGTCAACCTGACAAGCTTTAACCTGTTTAACGGGAATGCAACCTGGGCAGAAATTATGCCAAAGCTTGTTACAATTGCGGCGCTGATTATTATTGCCGTATTATCTTACAAAAAAGTAAAGGGTTCTGTTTTATGGGGAATCCTCGGCGGAACAGGTCTTTATTATATCCTTGGCTGCACCATTCCGGGATTTTACAAAGGATTTGCGGCAAATATGAACTTCAATCCGTTTACTGCATTCGGTGACTGGGGTTCACAGGCATTTTTAAAGGTATTTACAGACGGCTTTGATTTTTCCGCTTATCTTGCAACCCATTCTACAGCGGATTTAGTGATTCTGATGATTACAACAGCACTTGCATTCTGTATGGTAGATATGTTTGATACACTTGGTACACTCTACGGTGCATGTTCAAGAGGAAATATGCTCACAGAAGAAGGCGAAGTACCGAACTTTGAAAAGGCGATGTTATCCGATGCGATTGCAACAGTAACAGGTGCTATCTGCGGTACTTCTACGGTTACAACCTTCGTAGAATCCTCTGCCGGTGTTGCAGAAGGTGCAAGAACAGGTCTTGCGGCATTTACAACAGGGGTGTTATTCTTCGTTGCAATGTTTTTAAGCCCGGTTGCAGTACTGATTCCGACCTGTGCGACATCAGCAGCACTGATTTATGTCGGCGTATTGATGATGGGTGGCGTTGCAGATATTGAATGGCATAAGCCGGAAGTAGCCGTACCGTCATTTATGACAATCGCGATGATGCCATTTGCCTATAATATCAGCTACGGTATTGCATTCGGTCTGATTACGTATGTATTTATCTGTATTTTTACAGGCAGAGTAAAGGAAATTAAGCCGTTCACATGGGTTGTCGGCGCGTTATTTGCGATTATGTTCTTTATGACACATTAATTGATGTGTCGTCCTGCTGGGCAGAAACACAAGCCTGCAGAAGATGATAAAAATATAAAAAAATTGCCAAAGGAGGCAGCCGTGTTGCAGATTGCAGCAGCTGTCTCCTTTTTGCATTGTAAGGAGGAAAAGCGATGGGCGTAAAAGAAATTTTAGTGCTTTTGATTTTATTTGGTGCCAATCTTTTACAGGCAATTACAGGCTTTGCGGGGACATTGATTTCCATGCCGCCGACTATGAAATTAATTGGTGTGGACGAAGCAAAGGCACTGCTCAATGCAATTGCACAGATTTCCAGTCTGATGATTGTAATTACCGGATTCCGGCATATTAACTGGAAGGAATTTTTTAAGATGTTTGTGCTGATGGCAGCCGGTATGGTTGTGGGAATGAAAATATTTGAAGTATTTCCGATGCAGCAGCTTCTGACATTTTACGGCATTATGATTATTGTGATTGCGCTGGATAAGCTGTTTGTGAAAAAACAGCTCAGACTTCCGGCTGTACTTATGTTGTTTGTCATCTTTGCCGCGGGTATTATTCACGGAATGTTTGTATCCGGCGGGGCATTGCTTGTCATTTATGCGGCAGGGGCGTTAAAAGATAAGGAGGAATTCAGGGCAACTATTGCGTTAATCTGGTTGACGATTGGCTGTTACATTACAGGAATCCAGTTTCAGGCGGGACATTTTAACAGCCATGTGTGGTTTTTGTTAATAGCAGGAATTATTCCTGTTTTTGCAGGTACATGGATTGGCACAAAGCTGGTAAAGAAGCTGCCACAGGAAATTTTTATGAAAATGACATACATTTTATTACTGCTGTCAGGAGTCATGGCGATTGTATAAATAAAGGAGGGCAGGATATGAGTGTAGTTTTAAAAGAAGCCATCCGGCAGGCGGGCTGTGCAGATATTAAGCTGGTCGCCGGAAAAAACGGTCTGACCAATGCGGTCGAATGGGTGCATATGGTAGATACAACAGAAATTGCCGATTTTTTGTCCGGTGGGGAAATTGCATTTACAACAGGAATCGGTGTCGGTGAAAAAATGTCTTTGCTTGCGCTGGTGGATCGGGTCTATAAAAATCATGCCAGTGCAATGGTAGTAAACATCGGACCTTATGTGGCTGAAATTCCGCAGGAGGTTATTGATTTTGGCAATGCACACGATTTTCCGGTTTTTGAAGTGCCGTGGAGTGTGCATATGGCAGATATGATGCGGATGATCTGTTTTACAATTACGCAGTCCCAGCAGCGCGCAATGCAGTTGTCTGCAGCATTCCGTTATGCTATATTTACGCCGAAGCAGGAAGAACTATACGTATCGGCACTCATGCAGAAAGGCTACTTAGCCGAGTGGAATTACGTGGTTGTGATGATGGACATCTGCGACCGGCTTGAAAATGAAAAGGAAGAAATATTTTATGCACCGATTTTAAAAGACCGTCTGGAGCGTTTTGCACAGAAAGCGGCGCGCGTGATGGAGCAGGAAAAACATGATGTTGTTGTATTTACGGAAAATGACAGAATTTTAATGGTATTTAGTGACATGAAGGAAGAAAAAGCAGCTGAATTTGCAGAGATTGTCAAAGAACAGATTGTACCGTTATTGAAAAACACGGAATCTATATTTGTTGGTGTTGGAAGTACCGCAGCGGGTTTCCGCCGTCTGTCAAAAAGCTATCAGATTGCAAGAAAAATTGTGGATTTGTCAAAAATGGAAAACGAGGAAGATACGACAAGAACATATGCATCCATGGGTGTGAACCGCCTGCTGTTTAATATAGAAAATACAGACTGCTTTGAAGAATATTATCAGGATACTATCCAACCGCTGGATGAATATGATGCGTTAAATAACAGTAATCTGGTGGAAGTACTGGACTGTTATATGAAGCACAACGGTAGTGTACAGGATACGGCAGAGGAGCTGTTTGTGCATCGGAACACAGTCAATTACAAAATCAAGAAAATCGAAGCCCTTTTAAATGTGGATATTACAAAGTTTTCAGTCCGCAATGAACTGGCACTGGGGCTGTTGGTCGCTAAATTAAGGAAGTTTTCAAAATAAATAAAGTAAATCCGGACTTTGTGCTAAAGCACAAAAAGGTTTAGGCTTTAAACTATTGTATTTGGCGGTAAAAAATGTAAAATAAAATCATCAGTTAGATAACAGAAATGACAAAGGCGTCAGAAGCTCCAAATGGAGAATCTGGCGCCTTGTTGTTTTTTTCTGCATAACAGAAATTATTTTTTCAGGAGGACAAACAAATGGGAAATTTAACAGGAAAAGAAGTAGCACAGATGCACAAGGATTATGTAATGCAGTCATGGTCAAAATCAGGTGTAGATGCATTACCGGTTGAAAAGGCAAAGGGAATTTATTTTTGGGATTATGATGGAAAGAAATATGCAGATATGGCTTCCCTTTTAGTCTGCTCAAATCTTGGACATGAACTTCCGGAAATTGTTGAAGCAATTAAGGAACAGGCAGATAAGATGTGCTTTATGGCACCGGCGTATGCTTCAGAGCCAAAGAGCAAGCTTGCAAAGATGTTAGTTGAAGCTGCCGGAGCAGATCATTTTAAGAGAGTATTCTTTACAAACGGCGGTGCCGAATCAAATGAAAATGCAATTAAAATGGCACGTATGGTAACAGGAAGAACAAAAGTATTCTCATGCTATAGAAGCTATCATGGCGCAACACTTGGTGCTTCCAATGCTTCCGGTGACTGGAGAAGATTTGCCGCAGAAATCGGCGGCGCAAACGGATTTGTAAAATTCATGAATCCGCAGATGTACAGAGACGGTTATACATACGGTGTTGATGATGAAGCCGTTACAAAGAAAGCACTTGCAGATCTGGATTTGCAGTTAAGATATGAAGGCCCACAGAACGTAGCTGCAATCCTGATGGAATCTATTGTCGGTGCAAACGGTGTGATTTTACCACCAAAGGGTTATATGGAAGGTGTCAGAAAGCTTTGTGACAAGTATGGTATTTTAATGATTTGCGATGAGGTTATGGCAGGCTTCTTTAGAACCGGTAAGTGGTTTGCATGGCAGAACTTCGATTTCGTACCGGATATGATTACATTTGCAAAAGGTGTTACCTGCGGCTATGTACAGCTCGGCGGCGTTATTGTAAATAAAAAGGTTGCAGATTATTTTGAAGAAAATGTATTACAGTGTGGTCTTACTTATTCAGGACATACACTTGCCTGTGCCGCCGGTGTTGCAGCACTGACTTATTACAAGGAACACAACATTGAACAGCATGTAGCCGAAATGCATGAAATCGTTGCACCGTTTATGCAGAAGATGGTAGAAAAGCATAAGTGTGTCGGTGAAGCAAGATGTATCGGATTATTCGGCGCGCTCGAAATGGTTAAAAATAAGGAAACAAGAGAACCGTTACAGGAGTATGGTGTTCCGGGAACAGCAATGCCTTGGATTTTCGCAGAGTTAAAGAAAAGAGGATTTGCAACCTTCGGACGTGAGAATTTCATCGAAGTATGCCCGCCGCTGATTATTACAAAGGAAGAATTAGAAGAATACCTTCCAATTCTGGATGAAGTATTAACAATGGCAGATGAAAAGTTTTGTGATTAATAAAAAGCCGTAAATTATACGGCGGAATCGAGGTTAATATGAATTGGGATTATTTACAGCCGGTTAAAATCCGGTTCGGCAAGGGCAGAGTGTCCGAAGTAAAAGATTTAGCAAAGGAAATGGGAATTAAAAACGGCTTACTGGTTGCAGACCCATTCTTCTTTACAAACGGTCTGGCAGAGCGCATTGTAAAGGAAAGCGAAGGAGCGATTATCGCTTCCTTCGGGGATTTATCCCCAAACCCGGATGTTACAGAGGTTGATGCCTGTGCGGCAATTATCCGTGAAAAGGAAATCGGCTTTGTTGTAGCACTTGGCGGCGGCAGTTCCATGGACTGTGCAAAGGCAGCAGCAAGTATTGCATTAACGGACGATTCTATTAGAAAATACCATGGAACAGGTGTTGCCATGCCACAGGAACATCTGCCGTTAATTGCAGTGCCGACAACAGCAGGAACGGGCAGTGAAGTAACGTGCGTATCTGTACTGACAGATCACGCAAATGGAAAGAAATCCCCGATTGTATCGGACGGATTTTTCCCAAGCTATGCGATTATCGACCCGGAATTAACATACACCATGCCGCCGAAGGTTACGGCAGGAACAGGAATTGATGTGTTATCCCATGCATTAGAGGGCTTTTGGAGCAAGGGACACCAGCCAATCTGTGATGCGTGTGCCCTTCATGCGGCAGAACTGGTATTCCAGTATCTGTATAAGGCATATTTAGACCCGGCAGACGAGGAAGCAAGAGAGAAAATGTGTGAAGCCTCATTAATTGCAGGACTTGCATTTACCCTGCCAAAGACAACCTCTTCCCATGCCTGCTCATTTCCGCTGACTAATATCCACCACATTCCGCACGGAGAAGCCTGCGGCATGACACTGGATTACTTTGCAAGAATCAATGCAAAGGGTGCAGACGGTGCAAGAATTGATGAATTTGCAAGAAAATTGGGATTTAAGGATACAGAGGAAATGGCAGATGCCATCCATGAATTAAAGGCAAAGATGGGACTGCGCAATGATTTAAAGGATTTGCATTTAACAGAGGAACAGATTTCAGAGCTGGTACGAATCAGCAGACATCCAAACCTTTACAACAATCCGGTTGAAATTACCGATGAAATGTTAAGCGAAATGTATCATAAACTGGCATAAGGACAGTGCAAGAGAAAAGAGGTGACACCTATGTATAGTGTTGTTGTTGCGTTTGGACTGGCAAGCGTGATGCTGTGTATCGGCATGGCAATCCGCGCAAAAGTGAAATTCTTTCAGCATATGCTGATGCCGGTCAGTGTTATCGGCGGTATCTTAGGATTTATCCTGATGAATCTGGTACTGTCAAAATATCCGGTCGGCGGTGTAAGTGTAACGGATTTTAGTAATATTGTAGATGTATTTTTTGTGATGTCCTTTATTTCTATCGGACTGACAGGCAGTAAAAAGAAAAAGAATAAAAAAACAGAAGACGGCAAAAAGAAGAAAAGCAGCGGTCCGGTACGAGGTGCAATCGGTATGGCACTCATTTGGTGTATTTTGTATGCACTCCAGCCGCTTGTCGGTATTTTAATCGTATCCATTACAGGAAAAGCATTTCATATGGATTCGATGTATGGCATTTTAGTTCCGTTTGCATTCTGTCAGGGACCGGGACAGGCATCTACCTACGGCAGACTTTTTGAATATACCTATGGATTTGACAAGGCAGAAATGGTAGCATTAACGTATGCAATCTTTGGTTTCCTCTCTGCATTTTTAATCGGAGTACCGTTTGCAAGATACGGATTAAAGAAAGGGCTTGCAAGAAATAAAAGTAAGATTAATGAAGCTGTTGAACGGGGATATTTTGTACCGGAGGAACAAAGAGAGCCACTTGGTAAATCGACTTTCCACAGTGCCAATATTGAAACAGCGGCAGCCCATTTTGCCATTATGGGTGTCTGCTACCTGCTTGCACTCGTTCTTGCGAAGCTGGTAAACTTCATTCCGGCGCTTGGTTCAACGTTTAGTGCCATGCTGTTTATGTGGGGCATGTTTGCAGCCTATATTGTAAAAGCTGTGATGAGAAAGTTAAACATTGAATATCTGATTAACAATGCATTCCAGAGCAGAATTACAGGATTTCTTTCTGATTATTTGGTTGTATGTGCTTTTATGGCAATTCAGGTAGGCATCATCGGAAACTGGATTGTTCCGATTTTACTTGCTAGTGTTGCAAGCGGTATTGTTACGTTTTTCATCTGCCTGTTCTTTGGAGAACGTCTTGGCAGTGACCACGATTTCGAGCGGGTGCTGGGTGTATTCGGTACAAGCACCGGTACAACACCAAGCGGTGTATCACTGCTCCGTATGGTTGACCCGAAGTTACAGACATCAACCGGTGCGGAACTGGGTATGATGAATATGGCAATGATTTTTTCAACACCAACCATGCTGTTTATCACATTTGCGGGGCTTAAAATGATTTCGCTTCCGATAGCGTGCGGCGGTATGTTCCTGACAATATTTATTTATATCATTTTGTTAAAGGTGTTTGGTGTATTAAGAAAGCCGACCTTTACCGTAGCAAAAGGCAGAATTTCAGATGGCGCGGAAAGTGGCGAAGAGATTCCGTTCTTACGCGGGTATCTGCATGATACGGTAGATGTAACCGATACGGCGGCAGTTGAATCAATGATTCATAACAGTTGGAATTAAAGTTTACAGGGAACTGGAGGAAAATGATATGAAGATGATATATGCGATTGTAAGACCAGAAAAGGTTTATGAAGTTAATAAAGCGCTTGCCGATGCCGGATACGGCGCATCGACCAAGTGGAGTGTTGCAGGACGCGGTAAACAGCATGGAATTCAGGTAGGCGAACTGGTTTATGATGAAATGTCTAAAAATATGCTGATGATTGTATGTGATGATGACGATAAAAATGAAATTATTGATATTATCATGGATACGGCACAGACTGGTGAATCCGGCAACTCCGGCGATGGACGAATCTTTGTCCTGCCGGTTGAGGAGTCCTATACAATTTCATCACAGAGTAAAGACGATTAGTGTAAAAAATCACACTGATGTGCTGATAAAGGAGGCAGGCATGAAAACGATTTATTATGACGGTGATATTATTACGATGACGGGGGCAAAGGATTCCTGTGAAGCACTTGTCACGAAAGATAAAAAAATTCTGTATACCGGTACATTAAAACAGGCGCGGACGCTTTACGGAAATGAGGCACAGGAGCGGGATTTAAAGGGTCATACGCTTATGCCTGCCTTTATTGATGCACACAGTCACTTTGTACAGACGGCACAGAGCATAAAGATGTGTGATTTGTCGGATACGGAAAGCTTTGAGGATATTGTCACGGCATTGAAAAACTATCTGGAAAAAAATCAGATTGACGAAAACGGTATGATTTTTGCAACCGGTTACGACCATAATTTTCTTGCGGAACAGAAACACCCAGATAAGACGGTTTTGGACAAAGTATCCAAAACCGTGCCAATCTACATTTCCCACGCTTCCGGTCATATGGGAGTTGCCAATTCGGCGCTGCTAAAGCTTGCAGGAATTACGACAGAAACCAAAGACCCGGAGGGCGGAAGATTCGGCAGGGATAAAAGCGGAGAACCGGATGGCTATGTAGAGGAAACGCCTGCATTGATGCAGGTGCTTGCCGCAGCTATGCCGCGCATGAAAATGGATATGGCAGAGCAGATGAAAGAAGCCCAGCAGCTTTATTTAAAATACGGCATTACAACCGTTCAGGAAGGTGCGGCAATGGCACAGACCATGCAGGGGTTGACGGCATTTGCAGCATCGGGCGGTTTGGAACTGGACGTTGTGGCATACATTTTAAAGGAAGATTATGAAAAGACGGTCAAAGAATATGCGGATTACAACGGAAAATATAAAAACCGTGTTAAAATCGGCGGTGTTAAAGTGATTTTAGACGGTTCGCCACAGGGCAAATCTGCATGGCTTAGTAAACCGTATGAAGGGGAGGAAAACTACTGTGGTTATCCGACCCATAACGATGCCTATGTTACAAAAGCGGCAAAGGATGCAGTACGCGGTGGGTACCAGATTCTTGCACACTGTAACGGCGATGCGGCATCGGAACAGTTTATACAGAGTTATCAGGCGGCACTAAAAGAAACGGGTACGGCAGACGGCGATTACCGTCCGGTCATGATACACTGCCAGACCGTAAGGGATGACCAGCTTGACCGCATGGCGCAGCTAAAAATGATTCCTTCTATATTTATAGGACATACGTATTACTGGGGCGATATTCATTTAAAGAACTTAGGCGCGGTGCGCGGTGCAAGAATCAGCCCGGTAAAATCCGCCTTAGAGCGCGGACTGATTTATAACTTTCATCAGGATACACCGGTTACAAAGCCGGATATGCTTCATTCAGTGTGGTGCGCTGTCAATCGTGTGACAAGAAAAGGACAGCCAATCGGTCAGGAACAGTGCATTAATGTCTATGAAGCCTTACAGGCAGTGACAATCAATGCTGCTTATGCGTATAAGGAGGAAGATCAAAAAGGCACATTAGAAGCAGGAAAAATGGCAGATATGGTGATTTTAGATGCCAATCCGCTCAAGGCCGATAAAAAATATATTAAAGACATTGTGGTACTTGAAACGATAAAAGAAGGAAAAACCGTATATAAAAATTAAAAAATAGAAACCGGAAAGGCACTTCCCTCGTATATATAAATGTGAGGGCAGAAAGCCCTTCCGGTTTTTGCTTTATCCGATATGGACAATAGGATATCTGCATTGCAGATGATTTTTCGTCCCGGGGCAGTTAGTTTTTTATAAGCTGCTTTGGGACGTTTGTGTTGTACCGGACGTGGAGCTGGTAACGTGAATCCGGCACAGTCTGTCGTAAAATAAATCCCGGTTTTTGCCGATAAAGCAGTAACAAAAATTAAAAATAAAAAAGATGACGAATGCAATCAGCGATGAAGCACCACACACTAAAAGCATTTCTGTTCTTTTGGAAGGTCCGGCGGACAGTGCGGAATACATCAGCAAAATGTAGTACGGGGACGGAATCAGCAGAAGATGTAAAATTCCTTCCCGCAGTAACAGCAGTAAAACCGGTACATGTGCCGCAGCGTGCTTTTTCGTGTTTTTCTTTCCGGTGCGTTCAAGACGGATACTGACTAAAAATTTACCAAAGGTTGTTCCGTGAAATAAAATGGCACAGACCGTAAAGTAGCAGAACGCAAAAAGCGGAATTAAAAACAGCTGTATGGAATGGGGAAAAGACTGTAAAACATCAGTAAATTTCCACACACAAAAATATACGCCTAAAATGATTGTGTAATCGGCAAGCAGACCAAACAGGCGGCGGAAGGACGAAACCTCACTGCCGCGTCTGTACGCCGTTTCGTCAAGCCTTTTGCGGCTTGGCAGGAAAAACAAAAGTGCGGGTGTTATCCAGAAGCCAATCATGCCGCCTAAGGTATTGCAGATTAAGTCGTCTACTTCAAAGAAGCGGTACGGATAGGGATAAATGCCGTAAAGACCGCTTAACTGTGTACATTCAAAAAACAGGCTGTATAAAAAAGAAAGCAGTAAAACCTGATACCATCTGCGGTTAAAGTAATACCGCAGATATACGCCAAACGGCAGCAGTAACAGGATATTAAAGACAATCTGTAAAAAGTCGGGGTTCGTAAATGTATCCTTATAGGTTGAGAAGTCAGTAAGGACAAAAGAACACCCGTCCAGCCATCGCCGCACGGCATCAAACGGTGTCAGAAGCATCGTGGCACTTTCCGGAGTAACCGAGTCAATTGCCGGAAGCGGCAGAATCGTCATAAAATAAGAAGTCATCATATAAAAAATAAATGTGTATACAATCCCGGTACGCAGTACCAGGATTGAACCGTACTTATGGTACTGCCGGATAATATAAGGCAGGGTAAACAGGGCAGCCAGTACCGGGAAGACATAGCAGGCTGTCAGAATCGGTTTTAAATAAATACTCATCGTTTCGCACTCCATTTTTATTGTCATTTGCAATGCCTTTATGATAGCATCCGGCAGACATATATGCAAGCCGCACACAAAAGCGGCAGAAAATACAGAATCAAGGACTGTGGTTGTGTAGTTCACAAATACCGGCAGGTATGGTATGATAAATACAATTGTGCATAAAAATGCAGTAAAATACAGAGGAACGGAGAAAGAAATGAAACCAATTTCAGAATATTTAAAAGAAAATTATTTAATCTGTGATGGTGCGTTTGGCACGTACTATGCAGAAAAATATAATACCAAAGAGCTGCCGGAGCTTGCTAATCTGTCTGCGCCGGAACGGGTACGGGAAATCCATGAGGAATACGTATCTGCCGGAGCAAAGCTGATCCGTACCAATACCTTTGCGGCACATCCGGACTTATTAAACTGTGGGCAGGGACTTCTTGCAGAAAATGTAAAAAGTGCATGCCGTCTTGCAAAAGAAGCCGCAGACGGAAAGGCATATGTGGCGGGTGACATCGGACCGGTACCGGCAGAAGCTGCATTTGATACGGAAGCCGCCGAAAAACACTATCTTTTCTTAGCAAAATTATTTGTGGAGAGTGGAGTGGATGCCGTTGTATTTGAAACCTTTTCAGAGCTGGAAACGATTCTTCCGGTAATCCGTTATATAAAGGAAGAAACACCGCTTTTTGTGATTGTACAGTTTGCAGTCAGCCAGTATGGCTACAGCAGTGCAGGGCTGAGTATGCACCGCCTGTTTGAAGAAGCGCAGAAAAGCCCTGCAGATGCTTATGGCTTAAACTGTGGTATCGGACCGGGGCATATGGCGTCCTTATTCCAGAATATAAAATTCCGGACAGATAAATATATCACGGCACTGCCCAATGCCGGTTATCCCCACAATATCAGCAACCGTATGGTATTCTCTGCTGATAACGGCAGTTATTTTGCAGAACGTGTCTGCGATATTATGCAGGTACGTGCAGATATTGCTGGCGGCTGCTGTGGTACGACACCGGAGCATATCCGCCGACTGAGTGCCAAAACAGCTGGTATGACGAAAACGGCACGCAGGGCAGAACAGAAAATCTGCGAAAATGAAAAGCCGGTACAGAACAACGCTTTTTATAGGAAGAAAGAGAGAACGGGAAAGAAACTCATTGCCGTCGAGCTTGCACCGCCGCTTGGCAGTGATGATAAAAAGCTGATGGAAGCCGCACACGCGTTAAGAAAGAGCAATGTTGATGTGCTGACTTTCCCGGATTCGCCTTCTGGAAGAACGCGTGTGGACTCGATTCTGATGGCGGAAAAGGTATCTAAAGAAACGGGTATGTGTGTCATGCCGCATTTATGCTGCCGCGATAAAAATGCCATAGCCATGCGCTCCCAGCTTTTAGGTGCACATATCAACGGTATCAATAATTTTCTTGTGGTAACGGGCGATCCGGTTCCGGCGGTAGCCAGACAAACCGTAAAAGCTGTATTTAATTTTAATTCAATTGGATTAATGAATATCATTCATGATATGAATACCGAACAGTTTGCGGATTCCCCGGTGGTGTTCGGTGGTGCGATTAACCAGAACCGCCGCAACTTAAACGTTGAAATTGACCGTATCCGTAAAAAAATGGAAATGGGTGCGGACTTCTTTTTCACCCAGCCGGTATTTACCGAAAAAGGCGTAAACCTTTTAAGACAGATTAAAGAAGAAACCGGAGCGCGGATTTTATGCGGCGTTATGCCGTTTGTCAGCAGAAGAAATGCCGTCTTTATGAAAAATGAAATGACCGGTATTGAAGTCGATGAGCAGATTATTGCACGGTATCCGGAAAATGCTACAAAGGAAGAAGGAGAAGCTGTCGGCATTGAAATCGCAAGGGAAGTTATGGCACAGACTGCGGATTTTGTGGACGGATATTACTTCTCATTTCCGTTTAACAGAGTATATCTGCTGGAAAAAATATTACAATTATAAAATTTATTAACAAAATCTAAACTGGGTGTAAAACAACATAACATATAAAAAATGTATTGCACAATACACATATAATATACAGGATGCACAAAAACAATCTTTTTGGGAAATTTTCAAAATGTGACGTTTTTGTGCATTTTGCATAAAAAAAGCAATGTATCAAAATCAAAACACAAAAATTTCACTTTGATGCATAAAATGTATGTTAAAAATTATACAAAAAAGGAAAGAAACGGCAAATGCTTTATGGATTTTTTATCCTATTTTTCCGAACACAAAAAAAACATCTTTTTAAATTGAAAAATTGACAATAGGGAATATAATGATTTATAGAAAAATAAAGCAAACCTACCTATTATAAAAGGGTGCTGGAAAGGAAGTGATATTACGGACGATTTAGTGAACAGTCTTTTAGAGGAATTGAACTGCGAAACAGTCTTTACCATTCCGGTATTTGGCGGGATTGGTGTTTCCGAAGCAGTGGTAGTCACATGGATTATCATGGCTGTACTGGTTGTTTTATGCCTGTGCTTAGTCAGAAACTTAAAAGTGGAAAATCCCGGAAAGAAACAGCTGATGTTGGAAACAGCCGTTTCAGGACTTTACAATTTCTTTGAAGAGATTGTGGGAGAGAAGGGTCGCAGATACATTCCCTATCTTTCCACAGTGGCAATCTATATCGGAATTGCCAATTTAATCGGGTTGTTTGGTTTCAAACCGCCTACGAAAGCATTAAACGTTACCGCAGCACTGGCAGTTATGAGCATTATTCTTGTTGAGTATTCAGGAATTCATGCAAAGGGTGTGAAAGGCTGGGTAAAGAGCTTTGTAGAGCCGTCCCCGATTATTGCTCCCATCAATGTGATGGAATTATTCATCAAACCGTTGTCTTTATGTATGCGACTTTTCGGTAATGTGCTAGGAGCATTTGTTATTATGGAACTGTTAAAAATAGTAGTGCCGCTTTTTGTGCCGGTGGTATTCAGCTGCTACTTTGATATTTTTGACGGTTTAATACAGGCCTATGTATTTGTTTTCTTAACGGGCATGTATATTGAAGAAGCTGTGGAAGAAGCTTAAAAATTGAAAAATTTAAAAATGAATGAAGAAAAAAGGAGATTAAAATTATGTCAGCATTATTAGCAATTGGAGCAGGTGTAGCAGTTATTACAGGTATCGGTGCAGGTCTTGGTATCGGTCATGCAACAGGTAAGGCAGTAGATGCGATTGCAAGACAGCCGGAAGCAGATAAGAAAATCAGAAGTACTTTGTTAATTGGTGCCGCTCTTGCCGAAGCAACAGCCGTATATGGTTTCGTAATCGGTCTTTTGATTATTATCCTGTTAAAGTAATACATAAACTAAAGGAAAGGTGAGGTTATACAAGATGTTAAGAGTAGATATCAATCTTGTTTTTACAATCATCAATCTGCTGGTTTTATATCTTTTAATGAAGAAATTCCTTTTCGGTCCGGTTGTAGCCGTTATGGAAAAGAGAAAAGCCATGATAGAAGAACAGTTTGCAAACGCGGCAGCTGCTGAAAAAAATGCAAATGAATTAAAAAGTCAGTATGAGGATACCTTAAAAACGGCAAATGCCGATGCTGATAACATTATTCAGGAAGCTAAGACAACAGCAAAAACCGAATATGACCGGATTGTATCCGATGCAAACAGTCAGGCTGGTAAGATTATAGAAAATGCAGAGAAGACGGTAGTGTCGCAGCGTGAAAAAACATTGCGCGGGCTGGAATCACAGATTGCCGGTCTTGCAATTGATACAGCGGCGAAAGTCATTGGTGAGCAGGCAGGCAGTCTTGACAATGCGAAACTGTATGACGAATTTTTAAATAAAGCAGGTGATGCCCATGACACAGATATCAATTAATTATGCAATTGTTTTATATCAATTGGGCGTTTCAAAGGAAGATATCCGGTACAGTAAGGAATTGTTTGAAGCAGCAGATGCGCTTTATGAAAGCCTTGCAAGTCCGGTTGTGACACTGCATGAAAAGTATGTGGTAATTGACAGACTCTTTCCAGAAAGCATGCGCGCATTTTTCAAGGTACTGTGCAGAAATCAGAGTGTTTCACTCATTGATGAAATTTTCCAGGCATACCGCGATTATGCAGACGAACAGGAAAATGTTCTGCGTGCAAAGCTGTTCTATGTGGAAAAACCACAGGAAAAGCAGGTTGAGGGATTGACAGCTTATCTGTCAAAGCGTTTTCATAAAAATAAAGTGGTTTTTGAATATATCCATGAACCGGAACTGCTCGCAGGTTTTGTGATTGAAGCAGGCGGCATCCGGATTGATGAAAGCGTAGCAGGAAAATTAACAAGAATGAAACAGAAATTAGTAAAGAGGTGATATTTTGAGTTCCATTAGTTCAGAGGAAATTATCTCGATTTTAAAGAGTGAAATCGAAAATTTCGATAGTGAAGCGACAGATAAAGAAACAGGAACTGTAATATGGGTCGGTGACGGTATCGCAACCGTTTACGGTATTGAACATGCTATGTACGGTGAAATCGTGGTATTTGACAACGGCGTAAAGGGTATGGTTCAGGATATCAAGAGAACCGAAATCGGATGTATTCTTTTTGGTAAAGACACCGGTATCCGTGAAGGCACACGTGTTGTAAGAACCGGAAAGAAAGCCGGTATTCCGGTAGGTGATGCATTTGTCGGAAGAATCATTGATGCGTTAGGTGCACCGATTGACGGACAGGGTGAAATTGAAAGCACAGAGTACCGTCCAATCGAACAAGATGCCCCGGGTATCGTAGACAGAAAGTCTGTCAGCGAGCCAATGGAAACCGGTATTCTTGCCATTGACTCTATGTTCCCAATCGGACGCGGACAAAGAGAGTTAATTATCGGTGACAGACAGACTGGTAAGACAGCCATTGCCATTGATACCATTTTAAATCAGAAGGGCAAGGACGTTATCTGTATCTATGTTGCAATCGGTCAGAAGGCTTCTACCGTTGCAAAGATTGTAAATACATTAAAGAAATATGATGCGATGGATTATTCTATCGTACTTTCCGCAACAGCCAGTGACCCGGCTCCGTTACAGTATATTGCACCGTATTCCGGTACGGCGCTTGCAGAATACTTTATGCACAAGGGCAAGGATGTACTGATTGTTTATGATGATTTATCAAAGCATGCGGTTGCATACAGAGCATTATCCCTGTTACTTGAGCGTTCTCCGGGACGTGAAGCTTATCCGGGTGATGTATTCTATTTACATTCAAGACTGCTCGAGCGTTCCAGCCGTTTAAGCGATGCACTCGGCGGCGGTTCGATTACGGCACTTCCGATTATCGAAACACAGGCAGGCGATGTATCTGCATACATTCCGACGAATGTTATTTCAATTACAGACGGACAGATTTTCCTTGAGAGTAACTTGTTCTTCTCAGGTATGCGTCCGGCGGTCAATGTCGGTCTTTCCGTATCCCGTGTAGGTGGTGCGGCACAGACAAAGGCAATGAAAAAGGCTTCCGGAAGTATCCGTATCGACTTGGCGCAGTTTAGGGAAATGGAAGTGTTCACACAGTTTAGCTCAGACCTTGATGCGGCAACAAAGGAGCAGTTACAGTATGGTAATTCCCTGATGGAAATGTTAAAGCAGCCGCTGTACAGACCGCTCAGCCAGTCAGAACAGGTTGTATCCTTATGCTGTGCGACCCATAAAGTCATGATGGATATTGAAAAGAGTAAGATTAAGCAGTTCCAGATGGATTTGTTAGAGTATTTTAATACCAGACAGACCGCAATTATGGAAACAATTGAACGCGATAAGGTTCTGACAGATGAACTGACACAGCAGATTCTTGATGCGGCAAATGCATTTAAGGCAAGCTACAAGGCATCATAAGGAGAGGTGAGGACATGGCGAATGCAAGGGAAATTCTGGATCGGATGAAAAGTATCCAGGATACAATGAAAATTACCAATGCTATGTATATGATATCCTCCTCCAAGCTGAAAAAGGCAAAGGCAAGTCTGGATGAAACAGAGCCGTACTTTTACTCTATGCAGATGGCAATCGGACGAATTTTAAGACATGTTCCGGATATGAAAAGCGAGTTTTTTAACCAGCGTCCGGAAATTAAGCCGGAAGACCGGAAAGTCGGTTACATCGTTGTAACGGCGGATAAAGGTCTTGCAGGTTCATACAACCACAATATTTTTAAAGATGTGGAAGAATGTCTGAAAAGCAACAGTCATGCCAAGCTGTTTGTAGTCGGTGAAATGGGACGGCATTATTTTGAGAAAAAAGGACTTGAAATTGCACATCAGTTTCACTACACTGCGCAAAATCCTTCTGTCAGCAGAGCGCGTAATATTACAGAAAAGATTCTGGAAGAATATCTGAATAAAGAACTGGATGAAGTTGTTATCATTTACACTAAAATGTTAAACGGTGTACAGACGGAAACAGAAACAAGACATCTGCTGCCGCTTGAAAAAGAACATTTCAACAAGAATGTTCCGGTTGGTGTACAGATGGAACAGCTCGCAATGGTACCGTCAGCAGAAGCACTGATGGAAAACATTATTCCAATTTATATTCAGGGCTTTGTATATGGTGCGCTGGTTGAGTCTTATGCAAGTGAGCATAATTTGAGAATGCTTGCGATGCAGTCTGCAACAGACAGTGCCAGTGCAATGTTAAATGACCTGTCCATCCAGTACAACCGGGTAAGACAGGCAGCGATTACGCAGGAAATTACAGAGGTTGTCAGCGGTGCAAAGGCGCAGAAGAGAAAGAAAAAGCGTTAGGAGAGGAGAAGTTCATACAATGAATAAAGGTAAAATTGTACAGGTCATGGGACCTGTCGTGGACGTAGAATTTGAAAATAACGACCTCCCGTATATCAAAGATGCACTCGAAGTAGATAATAATGGTAAAAAGTGTATTATGGAGGTTGCCCAGCACATCGGTAATAATACCGTGCGTTGTATCATGCTTTCCTCCAGTGAAGGTTTATGCAGGGATATGGAGGTTGTGGCTACAGGCTCCGGTATTAAAGTGCCTGTCGGCGACAAGACATTAGGAAGACTGTTCAACGTAGTCGGTGAAACCATCGATGGCGGAGAAAGCCTTGAAAATGAAAATCACTGGGTCATTCACAGAGACCCGCCTACATTTGAAGACCAAAGTCCGGTTGTCGAGGTGCTTGAAACCGGTATCAAGGTTATTGATTTATTAGCACCTTACGCAAAGGGTGGTAAAATCGGTCTGTTCGGTGGTGCCGGTGTCGGTAAAACCGTACTGATTCAGGAATTAATCCGTAATATTGCAACAGAGCATGGCGGATATTCCATTTTCACCGGTGTTGGTGAACGTTCAAGAGAAGGTAACGATTTATGGTCTGAAATGAAAGAATCGGGTGTACTTGAAAAGACCGCACTGGTGTTCGGACAGATGAATGAGCCGCCTGGAGCAAGAATGAGAGTTGCGGAAACAGGTCTTACCATGGCTGAATATTTCCGTGATGAAAAGCATCAGAACGTATTGTTATTTATTGATAACATTTTCCGTTTTGTACAGGCAGGTTCAGAAGTTTCCGCACTGCTTGGACGTATGCCTTCAGCCGTAGGTTATCAGCCGACACTGGCTACCGATGTTGGTGAATTACAGGAGCGTATCGCTTCTACAAAGAACGGTTCCGTTACATCTGTACAGGCTGTCTATGTGCCTGCCGATGACTTAACCGACCCGGCCCCGGCAACAACGTTTGCCCATCTGGATGCCACAACCGTTCTTTCACGTAAGATTGTAGAACAGGGTATCTACCCGGCAGTTGACCCGCTTGAATCTTCATCAAGAATTCTTGAAGCGGATGTAGTCGGTGAAGAACACTATCAGACTGCAAGACGTGTGCAGGAAATCTTACAGAAGTACAAGGAATTACAGGATATCATTGCAATCCTCGGTATGGAAGAACTTTCAGATGAAGATAAGCTGACAGTTTACAGGGCAAGAAAGGTTCAGAAGTTCCTTTCACAGCCGTTCTTCGTAGCCGAAAACTTTACCGGTGTAAAGGGTAAATATGTACCGTTAAAGGAAACAATCAGAGGATTTAAGATGATTGTTGACGGTGAAATGGATGAATATCCGGAAAATGCATTTTTTAATGTAGGAACCATTGACGAAGTCATTGAAAAGGCGAAGGCTGAACAGGCTTAATGTCTTGTAAATGGAGGTTCGTGGAATGAATACATTTTTTTTAAAAGTCATTGCCAGTGATAAGGTTTTCTTCTCCGGCAAGGCAGAAATGGTCAATATTCCGACATTAGACGGTGAAAAAGTTTTTCTGGCTCACCATGAAAACATCGTTATTGCAATTGAAATGGGCGATTTAAAGTTCCGTACCGAAGACGGTGAAACACATCATGCCGTTGTCGGCAAGGGATTTGCCCAGGTCATCAATAACCGTGTCACCGTACTGGTCGATTCGGCAGAACGTCCGGAAGATATTGATAAAATCAGGGCAGAGGAAGCGTTAGAGCGTGCCAAAGAGCAGATGCGCCAGAAGCAGAGTATTCAGGAATATTATCATTCCCAGGCTTCAATGGCAAGAGCGATGACACGTCTGAAACTCTCCAGCCGGTATTTAAAGTAATAAAAACAAAAGAACGTTTATACAGTGTCCGCATAAGAACAGGATATTGTATAGACGTTCTTTTTTTATTTTTGTTTTATAAAAATACTTTATAAAAATTGTTGAAAATTGTTGAAAATATGCAAAAAAAGATTTAATATATAAAATACAATTAAACAATTTATTCAAATTGGGAACGGAGGAAAAACGTATGAATCAATTTTCACATTTATTTGAACCAATCCGAATCGGAAAGCAGACAGTTAAAAATCGAATTTTTATGCCGCCGCTTTCAACGAATCTGGCAGATAAAGGATATGTTACGGATGCTTTGATAGAGCATTACTCGAATCGTGCCAAAGGCGGAGTTGGTCTGATTGTAACAGAGGTCACGACAGTCGAACCGACATATACATATCTGCCGGGGGATATGTCCATTTATGATGATTCTTATATTCCGGGATGGAAAAAACTGGTGGATGCCGTGCATCAATACGATACAAAGATTTTGTCACAGCTGTTTCATCCGGCATATATGGCATTTCCGCTGCCGGGTACGCCGCAGCTGATTGCACCGTCAAATGTCGGACCGTATTATGCAAAAGCGGCACCAAGAGCCGCAACGGTAGAAGAACTTCACGTAATCGTCAGACAGTTCGGTGAAGCGGCGCATCGTTTCCAGCAGGCAGGCGGTGACGGTGTTGAAATACAGTGCGCACATGCACACGGATTACTGGGCGGTTTTTTGACACCTCTTTACAATAAGCGGACAGATGAGTATGGTGGGGATATTAACGGAAGATTACGGCTTACGCTGGAGGTTATTGAAGAAGTACGGAAAATGTGCGGAGAAGATTTTATTATTGATGTACGTATTTCAGGAGATGAGTACAGCGATGGCGGACTAACGTTAAATGATATGATTTATGTGTCAAAACAGTTAGAAAAAGCCGGGGTTGATTTCATTCATGTATCAGGCGGCAATACCATTAAACGCGGCAGTTCCATGCCGGCACCGGGTACGGCACCGGCACCGCACGCTCATTCCAGCGAAGAAATCAAAAAGCATGTTCATATTCCGGTTGCCACGGTTGCGCGGATTAATGAACCGTGGATTGCGGAAGAACTGATTGCGAACGGAAAGACGGACATCTGTATGATCGGACGTCCGAATTTGTGCGACAGTGAATTTGCCAATAAGGCTTATGCGGGTAAAACAGAAGACATTCGTCCGTGTATCGGCTGCGGAAGATGTCTGACCGGCATTATGTTTGGTAAACCGATTTCGTGTACGGTAAATCCATCCGTAGAAACCAACGCAATTGAAGAAGCACCGGAAAAGAAAAAAGTGCTGGTTATCGGCGGCGGTCCGGCAGGCATGGAGGCGGCATACGTGGCAAAGAAACGCGGGCATGAAGTTGTGCTTTGTGAAAAATCTAACGAACTGGGCGGACTGCTTCGGATTGCTGCAGTGCCGATCAGTAAACAGGAATTGTGCAAGGTCATCAAATTTATGGCACACCGTCTGCAGAATGAAGGCATTGAGGTACGGATGAATTGTGAAGTAACACCGGAAATGCTTGAAACGGAATTCAAGGATTATGAGGTTGTCTGTTCAATCGGTGCAAAACCAAAGGAAATTGAAAGCTTTAAACAGTTTAAGCAGACAATGACGGCAGACGATATTTTAGCCGGAAGAACGTTCCCGGGAAGAAAAATAGTTATATTGGGCGGCGGCTCTGTCGGCTGTGAAACGGCAGATTATCTGGCACCGCTGATTAATGATTTATTCCCGGCAAACCGTGATGTAACCATTCTTGAAATGACACCGTCGCTGATGACAGGGGAAGGCGGTGCGGCAAAGAGCCAGCTTACACAGCGTTTAATGCGCAAAGGCGTAAAGATTGAATTAAACAGCCAGGTTACAAAAGTGGATGAAAATACAATCACTTATGTCAAAGAGGGTGTGGAACATCATATTGATGATGCGGATACGCTGGTATTTGCAGTAGGTTATACGCCGCTTAAAATGGAAAATGAACGGGTAAATTATATTGGGGACTGTGATAAAGTCGGCAATTTAAAGGATGCCATTGGTGCAGCTTATCAGCTTGCAAAGACATTATAAAACGGGAGGACACGCTTATGATCAAGAAATTATTAGAACCTGTAAAGGCAGGTCGTCTTACATTAAAAAACAGAATTATGTTTCCGCCATTGACGACAGGATATGAGGAAAGGGACGGTTCAATCGGAGAAAGAAGCCTGAATTTTTACGAGCGCCTTGCAAAGGGCGGAACCGGTTACATAGTAATCGGTGATGTGGCACCGGTCAGAACGGCATCGCCGACACCGAAACTTTATGATGACAGCCAGATTCCTGTATACAAAAAACTGGCAGATACGCTGCATCAGTATGATTGTAAAGTGGCATTGCAGATTTTTCACCCGGAATATGACGTGCCGGGTGTCGGGAAAATGATTATGCAGGCAGGCATGGCAAGACAGGCTGCGGCAAAAGCCCGGGAAGAAGGCGATGAACAGGAAGCCGCAAAACAGACACAGCTTGCAGAGCAGATTACTAAAGATGCATATGCCAAACTGCATCATGATATGCAGCATTTTGTCAGTGAAGCAACGGCTGCACAGCTAGAGGAAATCAAAACAGGCATTGCAGCATGTGCTAAAAGAGCTGAAAGTGCGGGAATTGATGCAATTGAAGTCCATGGTGACCGTCTGGTCGGCTCGCTGTGTTCAAAAGTTTTAAACCACAGAACAGATGAATATGGAGGCAGCTTTGAGAACCGCACCCGGTATGCACTGGAAGTTGTAAAAGCGATTAAAGAGGCTGCTCCGGATTTGATGATTGAATATAAATTGCCGATTATTACAAAAAATGCAGACGGTTCACTGCGGGGCAAGGGCGGACTTGAAGCCGAAGAAGGAGTGGCTTTTGCAAAACTGCTTGAAGAAGCCGGTGTTGATATGATTCAGGTGGCACAGGCAAACCATACCGGTAATATGGGGGATACCATTCCGCCAATGGGTGATGTTGATTACAACTGGACACTGCCGGCAGCCAGAGCCGTGAAAAAGGCAGTATCGGTTCCGGTTGCAACAGTCGGACGGGTTATCAGTCTGGAAGCAGGCGAAAAGATTCTTGAAGATCAGGATGCCGATATTGTTGCATATGGACGCTCCATGCTTGCAGATCCGGATATTGCAAATAAAGCAGCATCAGGAGAATGTATCCGTGAATGTCTGAATTGTAATAAAGGCTGTGTGGATGCCATTCAGGGACGCAGATATATTTCGTGTGTGTTAAATGCCGAAAATGGTAACGAAGGCACAGTATTTATAAAACCGGCAGAAAAGATAAAAAATATTGCAGTCGTCGGAGCCGGTATTGCAGGACTGGAAGCAGCCAGAGTTGCTGCCAAACGTGGACATCATGTTACCGTTTATGAAAAATCCGATAAAATCGGCGGTCAGATTCATCTTGCAGCAGTACCGCCGCGCAAGAGTGAAATTTTAAGAGCGGTTACATATTATGAAAAAATTCTGCCACAGCTGAATGTAAATATAAAACTGAATACAGAAGCAGAGGCGGAAGAACTTAATCAATATGATGCCGTAATTCTTGCAGTCGGCGCACATAATATGGCATTGCCGATGCCGGTTGAAAACAGTAATGTCGTTTCTGCGTGGGAAGTATTGGCTGGAAAAGAAGTTCAGGGCAGCTGTGTAGTTCTCGGTGGCGGACTGGTCGGAACGGAAACCGCGGAATATCTGGCACAGAAGGGAGTAAAGGTCAGCATTGTGGAAATGATGGATAAAATTGCAGCAGGCGAATCCTCAACCGTGATGCCGCTGATAGTAAAAGATTTTGAAAAACATGAAGTGGCGCAGTATATCCAGACAAAGGTTGTATCCATAAAAAATAATGTGATTGAAGCCGTTCATACACCGGATGAAGCGCCGGTAGAACTTAAAGCTGATACAATTGTAAATGCACTGGGGTCTAAAAAGAATATATTTGACGATACAAAGCTTACCGTACCGTTTACATATGTGGGAGACTGCAGTGGTGAAAAAACGGCAGATATTGCATCAGCAATCAGAACAGGATATCATGCAGCCAATGAGCTTTAAATAATAAAAAGTGCGGCGGGCTTGGGAGGCCCGCCGCTATTATAGGGGAAAGTTTTTTACAAATGAAGAAGATATAATAGCGGGAAAGCTGTTATATTGATAGACTTCTTCATCTGTATGAAAATATGAAAAAGTGTATGAAAAAAGCTTATTGCCTTTCAACGATTATTATAATACGGGACAAATGTGTCTAAAAAAAGTCCAAATTATAAATTAACCGTGTATTTTTGTAAACGAAGAATAAATTGATTCGAAATATTTTGAGCCTTTTGTCCTATGGAAAGTTTATGGAAGATTTTTTATAATGAAAGTAATGAAATCGTGAATAACAGAATAGAATAATGACTGTGTTTATGGCGGCTTGTAGTGCTTTGTAAATGTTTAAGGTGAAAAATACTTGGAAATGGGGATTTTTGTATGGACGAAGAAAAAGTACGCTATTTTATCGAGGCAGAACGTAAAAAAGGCACATCGACAGAAGAATTGATTTTTATTTTATATGACAATGGGGTGCCGGTTTATGAAATATCCAATTTTTTAGATGTGTCAATCCGGCATGTAGAAGAAGTCTTAAGTGATGACTAATCCATCGGCAGATTCATTTTTGTACAATAATCTGTGGGAAGTACACGCACTTTTCATAATTATTTAGCATAATATTCATAGATTTACCAATCCGGTTGTGGTATACTGTACTATAATGAAGGTAAACGGAAAGGCAGGGATATTTATGGAAGTTTATGAGTTACCGATTACCCCGGAAGAATCAAAGAATTATCACAGTTTTTTTTATAAATTAAAGGCGTTGACCCTTAGGGAATGGATGAGGTCGTATATTACGGCAGTAATTTATGCTGTCGTACTCTGCGGTGTGATATATTTTATCTCGGATACGCTTTTTATCCGGTTTTGGTTTGATACACCGCTGGTGGGAAAGGGCGTGCTGTTCTTTTTCATTTTTATTCTGGCGGCAGCACAGCGTTCCAGAAATATACAGCTGCGAAAAATGCTTCAAAAGTATTTCATTAATAATATGCCGCAGGAATTTTTAGCAGGCGGAATCCAGTTAAAAAAGATTCGCGTGCAAAAAGACAGACTTGTGGTATACTATAAAAGATTTCGGGCAGATGATTATAAAGAACTGTAATAAAGGATAACAAAACAGGCTTGCCGCAGAGATTGTGGCAGGCCTTTTTATTTACACAATAACAACAGACAATGGAGGTTTTATGAGTATTTTAAATGTGGAGCATTTATCACACGGATTTGGTGACAGAGCGATTTTTACAGATGTATCTTTCCGCCTGTTAAAGGGAGAGCATATCGGACTTGTCGGTGCAAACGGCGAGGGAAAATCAACATTTATGAATATTATCACAGGGTCGCTGATGCCTGATGAAGGAAAAATAGAGTGGGCAAAAAATGTGCGTGTCGGCTATTTAGACCAGCATGCCATACTGGAAAAAGGAATGACAATCGGCTCGGTGCTGGCTTCGGCATTTGACTTTTTATATCAGCAGGAAGAACGCATGAATGAAATCTGTGCCAAAATGGGCGATGCGGACGAAGCACAAATGGAACAGTACATGGAAGAACTCGGTGTGATTCAGGATATGCTGACAATGCACGATTTTTATATGATTGATGCAAAGGTAGAGGAAGTTGCAAGAGCGTTGGGACTGCTCGATCTGGGGCTGGACCGCGACGTCTGTGAATTAAGCGGCGGACAGCGTACAAAAGTCTTACTCGGAAAGCTTCTGCTTGAAAAGCCGGATATTTTACTGTTGGACGAACCGACCAATTACTTAGATGCAGAGCATATTGCGTGGCTCAAGCGTTACCTTCAGGAATACGAAAATGCGTTTATTCTGATTTCGCATGACATTCCGTTTTTAAACAGCGTGGTCAACCTCATTTATCACATGGATAATCAGCAGTTAAACCGCTATGTCGGCGACTACGATAAATTTATGGAGGTTTACGAGGTGAAAAAAGCCCAGTTAGAGGCAGCTTACAACAGACAGCAGAAGGAAATTGCGCAGTTAAAGGATTTTGTTGCAAGAAACAAGGCGCGTGTTGCCACAAGAAATATGGCGATGTCCCGCCAGAAAAAGCTTGATAAAATGGATATGATTGAGCTGGCTTCCGAAAAACCAAAGCCGGAATTTCATTTTAAAGAAGCAAGAACACCGGGGCGGTACATTTTTACAACTAAACAGCTTGTTATCGGCTATGATGAACCGCTTTCAAAGCCGTTGGATTTAGAAATGGAGCGCGGCAGTAAAATTGTGCTGACCGGTGCAAACGGTATCGGAAAGACCACGCTCTTAAAGAGCATTTTAGGACTGATTCCGCCGATTTCAGGCGAAGTGGAACAGGGTGACTATCTGGAAATCGGCTATTTTGAGCAGGAAATGGCGGGTGTGGATACAACCTGTCTGGAAGAAATCTGGCAGGAGTTTCCGGCATACACCCAGTACGAGGTGCGTTCCGCCCTTGCAAAATGCGGACTGACCACGAAGCATATTGAGAGCAAGGTGCGTGTATTAAGCGGTGGTGAGCAGGCAAAGGTGCGCCTGTGTAAGCTGATTAACCGTGAAAGCAACATTTTAGTGCTGGACGAACCGACCAATCATTTAGATGTCGATGCCAAAGATGAATTAAAGCGCGCATTAAAGGAATACAAGGGCAGTATCCTTATGGTTTGTCATGAGCCGGAATTTTATGAAGGACTTGCAAGCGAGGTCTGGGACTGTACGAAGTGGACGACAAGACTTGTATAAATGAAATAAATAAGAAAGGGAAATCGAAATGGAAGAAAAAACGAATGTCATGCGGATACTGGAACAGAAAAAAATTGCCTATCAGCCGCACAGCTATGTAACGACCGATGCAGTCAGCGGAACGGAAGTTGCGGCGGTGCTTGGACAAGACCCGAAAAGAGTGTTTAAGACTCTCGTTACAGTTGCAAAATCCGGGAATCACTATGTTTTTGTTATTCCGGTGGAAAAGGAACTGGATTTGAAAAAGGCGGCAAAGGCAGTCGGGGAAAAGTCGATTGACATGGTAAAATCCAAAGAACTGCTGGGGCTGACAGGCTACATCCACGGCGGCTGTTCGCCAATCGGCATGAAGAAATTTTTCAAGACGACTTTTCAAAAAGAGGCAGCAGAGTATGACACAATTATGTTTAGTGCCGGAAAAATCGGCTATCAGGTCGAACTGCCGTTAAAAGAGGTCAGCAAGGTAATCCGCTATCAGCTCGGCGATATTGTGACAGAAGCGCAGTAAATACAGAATTTGAAGTCTGAGGATTTTATAAGATGAAAATATTATTAACGGCGGTTAATTCAAAATACATTCATTCCAATCTTGCCGTGTACAGCCTGAAAGCGTATCACGATGCCCATTCCGACAGGAAGGACACGGTTGAACTGGCAGAATATACCATTAACCAGCTACAGGAAGAAATCATAAAAGACATTTATAAAAAACAGCCCGATGTGCTTGCATTTTCATGTTATATCTGGAATATTGAAATGATTCACCGCATGATTTGCGAATTAAAAAAAATTCTGCCGGATACGGACATATGGCTCGGAGGACCGGAAGTGAGCTACGATGCAAAGGAAGTTCTTAAAAATCATCCGCAGATTAAAGGCGTGATGATAGGTGAGGGAGAGCAGACATTTTGCGAACTTGCCGCCTGTTATGAAAATTTTGATGAAAACTGCGAGAAAGAATTGCTAAAAGTACGGCAGATTTGTTTTCGCAGTCAGACGGGAGAAATTGTGGCAACGCCGTACCGCGAACTGATGAATATGGACGAACTGCCTTTTGTATATCAGGATATGCGTGTCTTTGAACATAAAATTATTTATTACGAGAGCAGCCGTGGATGTCCGTTTGGGTGCAGTTATTGTCTGTCATCCGTGTCGCGTTCGGTGCGTTTCAGAAGCCTGCCGCTTGTTTTTGCGGAATTGCAGATTTTTCTGGATGCCAAAGTGCCGCAGGTCAAATTCGTAGACAGAACGTTTAACTGCAATCATAAAAGAACACTGGCACTGCTTCATTTTCTGCGCACGCATGACAATGGTGTGACAAATTTTCACTTTGAAGTTGCGGCGGATCTGCTCAATGAAGCGGAACTGGCGGAAATTGCAGCCATGCGGGAAGGACTGGTGCAGCTTGAAATCGGTGTGCAGTCCACCAATCTGCAGACGATTGAGGCAATCGACCGCACGATGAATCTGGAAAAATTAAAAAAGGTTGTGGCATCGGTACACAGCGCGGGAAATGTGCATCAGCATCTGGATTTGATTGCGGGACTGCCGTATGAAAATCTGGAGCGGTTTGAGCAGTCGTTTAATGATGTATACAATATGCAGCCGGACCAGTTACAGCTTGGCTTTTTAAAGGTGTTAAAAGGCTCGAAAATGTATCAAAATGCCAAAGAATATGGCATTGTATACACCGATACGGCGCCGTATGAGGTGCTGTATACAAAGTGGATTTCATATGCCGATGTCCTGACGTTAAAAGCGGTGGAGGAAATGGTGGAGCTGTACTATAATAGCCGCCAGTATGTGCAAAGTCTGACATATCTGCGGGAGTTTTTTGATACACCGTATGCGATGTTTGCATATCTTGCGGATTATTATGAAAAGAACGGGCTGTTTGCGGTAAAACATTCGCGCATGACAAGGTATCAGCATTTTTACGATGCGGCAAAACTGCGGATTATGCAGGTACAGAAAGCACCGGACAGTGCGGATTTTTCAGGCACACAGGCAGAATCGGGATGTGAAAAAACGAAAGATATGCAGATGGAAGCTCAGCTGGAACTTTTTACGGAACTGTTGATTTTTGATTTGTATGAACGCGAAAATTTAAAAACAAGACCGCCGTTTGCACCTGATTTACAGCCGTACAAAAACGTTATCCGTGAAATGGCGGTGGTATACGCAATGCCAAAGACCGCACATTTTGAGCTGATTTCGGAGAGGACACTTCAAAAAGCGGGAATTTCGGTGGATTTACCGGAACGGAATTTGAAAAAACAGACGGCACAGAGCAATCCGAAAGTGCAGATAAGTGAAACACAGAATCAGAATACTTTCCAGAATCGGCGGATATGGACAGCGTTTGACTATGAAAAAAGAAGCCGCTTAGACTACGGGGCGGCGGTGTATCTGCTGGTGTTTGAGGACACGTTGGAAGATAAAAAACAGTAATTCCCTTAATTTCTAGTTGACTAGTAGGAATTAAGGCGATATAATAGGGCTAAATGAATTAAGAATGATATGTTGTTGCGGAATTGGAGACAAGTATGAAAAATAATGCTGGTGCAATTATTTTTCATACGGCTGATTTATGAGGCAGGCATCATAAATCAGCCCTTATCGCAGAACTGAATCAATTCAGTTCGCGATTCCTCCGGCATTGGTATGCCTGCGGAATGGAGGATGTTATGGCAAATATTTATAAGGGAACTTTAGGACTGATTGGCAACACACCGTTGGTAGAAGTTGAAAATATCGAAAAGGAATTAAATCTTCCTGCCACCCTGCTTGTAAAGCTGGAATATTTAAACCCGGCAGGCAGTGTAAAAGACAGAATTGCAAAGGCAATGATTGAAGATGCTGAGGAAAAAGGCATTTTAAAGAAAGGTTCTGTAATTATTGAACCGACTTCCGGCAATACCGGAATCGGATTGGCGGCGATTGCGGCAGTCAAGGGTTATCGCATTATTCTGACCATGCCGGAAACAATGAGTATTGAGCGCCGCAACATCTTAAAGGCATACGGTGCAGAAATTGTGCTGACAGAGGGCGCACGCGGCATGAAGGGTGCGATTGAAAAAGCAGATGAGCTGGCAAAAGAAATTCCGGACAGTTTTATTCCGGGACAGTTCGTCAATCCGGCAAATGCGGCAATGCACAGAAAGACAACCGGTCCTGAAATTTACAAAGATACAGACGGCGCAGTTGACATCTTTGTTGCCGGTGTCGGTACAGGCGGTACATTAACAGGTGTCGGCGAATATTTAAAATCCGTAAAACCGGAAGTTCAGGTGGTTGCAGTCGAACCGGCAGGTTCACCGGTGCTTTCAGGCGGAAGCGCAGGGGCACACAAATTACAGGGAATCGGTGCAGGTTTCGTGCCAGAGGTTTTAAATACGGAGATTTATGACGAAGTCATGCCGATTGACAATGATGTTGCATTTGATATGGCAAAGCTTCTTGCCAAAAAAGAAGGCGTATTAGTCGGTATTTCTTCAGGAGCGGCATTATATGCGGCAATTCAGCTTGCAAAGCGTCCTGAAAATAAGGGTAAGACGATTGTTGCACTGCTGCCGGACAGTGGTGACAGATATTATTCAACACCACTTTTCATGGAATAAATTTAAAAGCTGCCGCACTAAGTAAAAGGGCTTAGTCCGGCAGCTTTTTTTAATAAAGGATAAAAACGGAAAGGATAAAAGGCACAATGGCATATTTCCCCTTTTTTGTGGATTTGCAGGATAAAAAATGTTTCATTATGGGCGGCGGTGAGGTTGCATACCGGAAGGCGGCGGCACTGCTGCCGTTTGGCGCACATATTTACATAAAAGCACTGACATACTGTGAGAAATTGACTTCGCTTAAAAATACAACGAAAGGACAGACACAGCTTACGCTGGCATACGGTACGTTTGAAGAAGCAGATTTAGAGGGCTGTCAGTTTGTCATTGCCGCAACCGATGACAGGGCGTTAAACCGCAAAATCGCAGAACTGTGTAAAGAAAAAAATATCCTGATTAATACAGTTGACGATAAAGAATTGTGCAGTTTTTACTTTCCGTCCTTGATAAAGCAGGACGAGGTTGTCGTGGGCATCAGCAGCGGTGGTAACAGTCCGGTTCTGACACAGAAAATCCGCAGAACGGTTGAAAAGGAAATACCGCCGTATTACGGTGCGTTAAATGCACAGCTTGGCGCGGTGCGGGAGCGCGTACAGCGCCGGTTTGAAACCGAAGCGGAGCGCAAAAGCTGTTTTATTGAAATTTTTGAAGCAGGGTGTATAAAGGAACGTCCGCTGACAGCGGAGGAACTGGATACGATAATAAACAGACACAGCGGGAGGGAACATGATTAGAATCGGAACGCGTACAAGTAAGCTCGCAATGATTCAGACGGAGCTGGTAAAACAAAAAATACAGGAACATTTTCCAAAAGAAAAAATAGAAATCGTTCCTATTATTACAAAGGGCGATGTTATTTTACATCAGCCGCTGGCTTCGTTTGGTGGAAAAGGTGTTTTTACACAGGAAATCGAGCAGCAGCTTTTGGACAAAACGATTGATATTGCCGTACACAGCGCCAAAGATGTGCCGATGCAGCTTGCAGACGGTCTGTGTATCGGGGCGGTGCTTGCGCGGGAAGACTGCCGCGATGTGCTGGTGACACGGACAGGGATTTCCGCTAAAGACCTTCCGGCGGGCAGTGTAATCGGAACAAGCAGCCTGCGCAGGGAATTACAGATAAAAGCAATGAATCCATTTGTGGAAATCCGCATGCTCAGGGGCAATGTGCCGACCAGACTGCAAAAGTTAAAAGACGGACAGTATGACGGCATTATTCTGGCGGCGGCGGGTTTAAAGCGCCTGCATTTAGAGCAGGAAGACGGCTTGTTTTACGAATATTTTTCAAAGGAAGACTTTTTACCGGCAGCAGGACAGGGCATTTTAGCCGTGGAAATCTGCAAGGACAGCTTAAAAGAAGTCATGGACTGTTTAAATGATGAAAATGCGAGGGCAGTCCTTATGGCAGAGCGCGCCTTTTTAACAGCGCTGGACGGAAGCTGTAATGCACCCTGCGGCGTATGCTGTGAAAAGTCAGAGGACGGATTTTGGATTTCGGGCATGTATGCAAAGGACGGAAAAAATCTTCAAAGAGTGGATAAAAAGACAGACGGCACACAGCCAGCCGATGCCGTTGCACTGGCGGAAAATGTGGCGGCATCATTAAAGGTGCAGACGGTATCTTTAGTGGGCGCAGGTCCCGGTGCAAAGGATTTGATGAGCCTGCGGGCATTGGAGTGTGTGCGCAGAGCCGATGTGATTATTTATGATAATTTAATTTCCCCTTCTATATTAAATGAGGCAAAGACAGAAGCGAAGCTGCTGTATGTCGGCAAACGTGCAAATGCACATTTTATGGAGCAGGAGGAGATTAACCGCCTGATTGTGGGTGAAGCAAAAAAGGGAGGCTATGTTGTGCGGTTAAAGGGCGGCGACCCGTTTATCTTTGGCAGGGGCGGTGAAGAAGCGCTGGCATTAAAAAAGGAAGGAATTCCGTTTGAAATCGTGTCAGGTATTTCTTCGTCCTACAGTGTACCCGCCGCAGCAGGGATTCCGGTAACGCACAGGGGCTGTGCGGCATCGGTGCATATTATCACGGGACATGAAGGGAAAGAAAAAAAGCAGGCCATCGATTATGCCGTACTGGCAAAGGAAGAAGGAACGCTCGTCTTTTTAATGGGACTTGGACGGATTGATGAAATTACGCAGAAGCTTATCCAATACGGAAAAGATGTAAAAACTCCGGCGGCAGTCATTTCCAACGGACTTTCGGCAAGACAGCAAAGCGTGACCGGAATTCTTGAAAATATTGCCGTAAAGGTGCACAAAGAAAAAATAAAGACACCGGCAATCATTGTTATCGGTGAGGTGGCGGCATTGTCAGAAGAACTGATGTCTGCAAAACAAAAGCCGCTGTCCGGCAAAAGGATTTTACTGACGGGAACGCGCAGCCTGATTGCAAAGCAGGAGGACACATTAAAACGGCTTGGTGCAGAAACGGTCGATATCAGCCTGATAGAAACGTATCCATGCAGAGAGGCGCAGACACAGCAAATATTAAGTGCGGTTTCAGATTATTCATGGATTGTATTTGCGAGTGCCATGGGTGTACATCAGTTTTTTGCCGCATTATCGGAAGTTCATGTTGACAGAAGAAAGCTTGGCGGCGTAAAATTTGCCGTAGTCGGAGCGGCAACGGCAGAGGTGCTGGAAAGCTACGGTTATATCGCGGATGTTGTGCCACAGCGGGCTAACGCGGAAACGCTCGGCAGTATCTGGGTGGATACGCTTAACAGAAAAAATAAGGTGCTGCTGGTGCAGGGCAGACAGAGCAGTCCTGTACTTTCAGAACAATTAAAAGAAAAAGAGTGTGAAACGGATAGTATCTGTCTGTATGAAACACGGCAGGATATGCGCAGAATAGAGGAGTGCAGACGCATTTGCCCGGATATGGATTATGTTGTCATTGCAAGCGGCACGGCGGCAGAAGCCTTTAAAGAAGTCACGGACGGTTTAAAGCTGCCGAAAATCGTGGCAATCGGACCGCAGACGGCAAAAGCGTGTGAAAAAGCAGGGCTTTCGGTGACGGCAGTGGCAAAAAAGGCGGACAGCGAGGGTATTGCGCAGGTGGTGTTACAGGATATTCTACAGGCAGGCAATAAATGACGGCACACAGGTTGAGAAACCGTTGTAAACGTTGTAAAAATGCAAATGCCGGATAAAATTGAAAACGGACACATCTGTGAAAATATAGTGCAGAATAGAAGTCAGGCGGATTTTCAGAAAGGAAAAAAGATGAATACACAACAGTCAGAACAGTTATTTAAAGCTTCACAGGAGAAAATTCCCGGTGGTGTCAACAGCCCCGTGCGTGCCTTTGGCGCAGTCGGACGGACACCGCTGTTTATAAAAAATGCAAAGGGAAGCCATATTACGGACGAAGACGGCAACACCTATATTGATTATGTATGTTCATGGGGACCGGGCATTTTGGGACACGCCCACCCACAGGTGATTGAAGCGGTGCAGAAAGCCTGCGCGGACGGTCTGACGTTTGGTGCGCCGACCCGCAAGGAATATGAACTGGCAGAGCTGATTTGTGAAGCAATGCCTTCTATTAAAAAGGTGCGTCTTGTTAATTCCGGCACGGAAGCAACAATGAGTGCAATCCGCACGGCAAGGGGATATACCGGCAGGGATTATATTATTAAATTTAAAGGCAATTACCACGGACATTCGGACGGACTTTTGGTAAAAGCCGGTTCGGCGGCACTGACGACTTCCGTACCGGACAGCAGTGGTGTTCCGGCTTCGTATACAAAAAACACACTGGTTGCGCTCTACAATGATGAAGATTCCGTCAGAGCGTTAATGGAAGAATATAAGGGACAGGTTGCGGCAATTATCGTAGAGCCGGTTGCGGCAAACATGGGTGTTGTTCCGCCGAAAAAAGGATTTTTACAGTTTTTAAGAGATATTACAAAGGAATATGGCAGTGTGCTGATTTTTGATGAGGTTATCACGGGCTTTCGTCTGGGCTACGGCGGCGCGCAGGCGCTGTTTGGCATTGAGCCGGATATGACGACACTCGGCAAGATTATCGGCGGCGGCATGCCGCTTGCCGCATACGGCGGGAAAGCGGAGATTATGGATAAGGTTTCACCGCAGGGACCGGTTTATCAGGCGGGAACTTTATCGGGCAATCCGATTGCCACGACTGCCGGAATTGAAACGTTGCGCATTTTAAAGGCACACCCGGAATATTACACACAGATTGATGAGAGCGCAAAGCAGATTGCACAGGCATTAAGAAACTGGGCAAAGGAAAAGAAAAGACCGTTACAGGTCAATCAGATTGGTTCACTGTTGTGTGCATTTCATACCGATAAGCCGGTTGTGGATTACGATACGGCAACGGCATCAGACACCAAAGCGTATGCAGAGTATTTCGGATATATGCTTGACCACGGCATTTACACGGCACCGGCACAGTTTGAGGCGATGTTTGTATCTGCGGCACATACGCAGGAAGATATTGAGCAGACGTGCAGGATTATTTCAGAAAGACCATAAAGATGAATATACAGTTATTGAGTATCAGCCACAAAACGGCGCGTGCATCGCTTCGCGGCAGATTCGTATTTGACAGCGAACAGACAAAAGATATTTTAAAACAGCTGACAGAGCCTGACGGACAGCAGGAGAATACAGGAATCGAGGAAGCAGTGCTGATTTCAACCTGCAACCGCACGGAGCTTTATTGTAGCGGAACACCGGAAAATCAGAATTTTATCAGAATGCAGCATGTTCTTTTAGCGGCGGCGGGCATTGAAAAAAACAGCGAAACGCATATGGCGGCGTTGGACGCATTCCGCAGATTCTCGGATAAAAATGCCATACATCACCTGTTCTGCGTGGCGGCGGGACTGGACTCGGCGGTGCTTGGAGAAGACCAGATTTTAGGACAGGTAAGAAATGCTTATTTTCTTGCAATGGAGAGCGGTTATACAAAAACGACTTTCCATTGTCTGTTCCAGTCGGCGATTACGGCGGCAAAACGCATGAAGACCGATACAATCCTGTCAAAGTCTTCCATATCGACCGCGGGGCTGGCACTGAAAACAGCTATGGAATGTCAGCAGGATTTACCGGTGAAAAATGTTATGATTATCGGTGCTTCCGGCAAAATCGGCAGTATTGTTTTAAAAGATGCATTGGATTTACAGGGATTAAACATTTTTATCACGGCAAGACACGAACTGCCGCACCTGTTACACGGACAGGATATGCGGTATACGGTTATTCCGTATGAGAAGCGGTATGAATATATGCCGGATATGGACATTGTCATCAGTGCAACGGCAAGCCCGCATTACACGGTGATGAAAGAACATTTTTTGGCGCAGAATCCACCGGTGAAAAAGAGGGTGTTTTTTGACCTTGCCGTGCCGGCGGACATTGAGCCGGAAATGTCACAGGTGCCGGAAACCGTCTGTTATTCCATGGAGGATATGCAGGAGCTTGCAAGACAGAATAATGCGGCAAAGTTAGAGGCACTGCCTAAGGCAAAAGCGATTCTGTCAAAATATGAAGAACAGTTTGTTAAAAATATGGCATTCGGTGAGGCACTTCCGGCGATTGCGGCATTGTCAGAAAGGGCGCAGGAGGCACTGGGGCAGGAGAGCGCCTACAGTCTGGTACATAAGTTTGTCTGTCAGGCGAAAAAGAACTGTGATGCCGACGAATTTGTACAATTTACAAAAATTTTAAATAAAATAGTAGAAGTTGAAGTCTGATACGGCGGAAAGAAGGAAAAAATGATTACAAGACCAAGAAGATTAAGACAAAATCCCGTTTTAAGAAAAATGGTGCGTGAAACACGAATGGATGCATCATCACTGATTTATCCGATGTTTGTACGCGAGGGAAGCGGAATAAAAGAAGAAATTCCGGCAATGGAAGGACAGTACCGCTACACCACCGACACCATGCTTTATGCGTTAGAGGATTTGGAAAAAGCGGGTGTCAGAAGTGTTATGTTTTTTGGGATTCCCGATGTAAAAGATGAAGTCGGAAGCGGCGCTTATGCGGAAGATGGCATTGTACAGCGTGCACTGCGTGAGGCGAGAGCGCATTTCCCGGAAATGTATCTGATTACAGATGTCTGCATGTGCGAATATACCTCGCACGGTCACTGCGGACTGTTAAAGGGACATGACGTGGACAACGACAGCACACTGGAACTGCTTGCAAAGACGGCGGTTTCCCATGTACAGGCAGGTGCGGATATGGTAGCACCGTCCGATATGATGGACGGCAGAGTGCTTGCAATCCGTAATGCGCTGGACGACCACGGCTATGAAAATACACCGATTATGTCGTATGCCGTAAAATATGCATCTTCATTTTATGCGCCGTTCCGCGATGCGGCAGGTTCGGCACCGTCCTTTGGTGACAGAAAGTCGTACCAGATGGATTTCCACAACCGAAAGGAAGCATTAAAGGAAGCACAGTTAGACGTAGCCGAGGGCGCAGACATTATCATGGTAAAACCGGCAATGACTTATCTGGATATTGTGCGTGAGGTTGCAGACACCGTCAATGTCCCGGTTGCCGCATACAGTGTCAGCGGTGAATATGCCATGGTAAAGGCAGGCGCAAAGCTTGGCTGTGTGGACGAAGAAAAAATCGTCTGCGAAATGGCAACGGGCGTTTACCGCGCAGGCGCTTGTGTTTACCTGACATATTTTGCGAAGGAAATTGCAGGGTATATCGAGAAGGGGTATATCGGATAAAGATAGTATTTACCTAAAGAACCATCTCGTAAGAGGTGGTTCTTTTTGCGTTGCGGTTTTCATATCTGCATGATATAATTATGACTAACGATAAAATGAAGCGACAGGCTGAAAGTGTTGGAGGAAATATAAAATGGCTGAATTGGAAAACAGCAAGGATTTAATCAGTGTATTATGGAGTGGGGCAGACATTCTTCGTTCAAAAATGGACGCGAATGAATATAAAGATTATTTATTGGGAATTGTTTTTTATAAATATTTATCGGATTCATTTTTGATAAAAGTTTATGATTTAATTTATGATGAAAAGCCGCAAACTTTAAAGGAAGCATTGCAGACTTATAAAGAGGCTCTTCAGGATGAAAGTGCAGAGGAATTGAAAGAGCAGATTCAGTCAGAATGTCATTATGTGATAGAACCTGAACTGACGTATACGTCTTTTGCAGATGCCGCCAGAAACAATTCATTTAATCGTGAACAACTGCAAAAGGCATTTAATAATATTGAACAGAGTGATTATTTATTTGCAGACTTATTTACGGATATTGATTTGTATTCCAATCGCTTGGGAACGGGCGACCAAAAGCAGAGTGATACAATCGCAAGTCTGATAAAGGAAATTGATAAAGCCGATTTATTAAATTCGGATTCAGATGTTCTTGGAAATGCTTATGAATATCTGATTGGACAATTTGCATCAGAAACCGGAAAAAAAGCAGGAGAATTTTATACGCCGCAGGCAGTATCTAAAATTTTAACCCGAATTGCGATTGCAGGGCAGGAAGATAAAAGAGGATTATCCGTTTATGACCCATGTATGGGGTCGGGTTCTCTTTTGTTAAATGCAAAAAAATATTCTATAGAACCGGCATATATTAAGTACTATGGACAGGAATTAATGACATCGACCTATAACCTTGCAAGAATGAATATGTTCTTACACGGAATTGCACCGGAAAATCAGACTTTGCGCAATGGTGATACGCTTGACGGGGACTGGCCGACAGGAGAAGAAACAGATTTTAATATGGTGTTGATGAATCCGCCATATTCAGCAAAGTGGAGTGCGGCAGCAGGGTTTTTACAGGACGAAAGATTCAGTGACTATGGAGTCCTTGCACCAAAATCCAAAGCAGATTACGCATTTTTATTACACGGTTTATATCATTTGAAAAGCAATGGTACAATGGCAATCGTACTTCCGCATGGTGTTTTATTCAGAGGTGCGGCAGAAGGAAAAATAAGAGAAAAATTATTGCGTTCAGGCAATATTTATGCAGTTATTGGTTTACCGGCAAATTTATTTTACAATACTTCAATCCCAACCTGTATTATTGTGTTGAAAAAGCACAGAGAGGGACGTGACGTGTTATTTATTGACGCTTCTCAGAAGTTTGAAAAGGGCAAGAAGCAGAATACAATGACTGATGAACATATTGATGCAGTGATTGATTTATACCATAAGAGAGAAACGGTAGAGAAAGAAGCATTTCTTGCAAGCTTTGAAGATATTGAAAAGAATGATTTTAACCTGAATATTCCTAGATATGTTGATAATTTCGAGGAAGAAGAAGCGATTGATTTAAAGGCATTATTGTCAGAAATGAAGCAGACAGATGAAGAAATAGAAAAGACAGAAGGAGAGTTTGTATCCCTCTTAAAAGAACTTACTTCATCAGATGCGGATATTATGGCATCGTTAAACGAATTTATTCAGATGATTGAGGGGTGATGAAGATGCAAAGACCAAAAGTTCGATTTAAAGGGTTCACTGATGATTGGGAACAGCGTAAGTTGGGGGAATTGGTAGGCATTTATGATGGAGTTCACCAAACTCCTGACTATCAAGACTCTGGGATAATGTTTTTATCAGTAGAAAATATTGCAACACTTAAATCAGAAAAATATATATCTGAAGAAGCCTTTGAAAGAGACTATAAAGTATATCCTGAAAAGGGTGATATTCTGATGACTAGGATTGGAGATGTTGGCACTACGAATGTGGTAGAAACAGCAGAAAAAGTGGCATTTTATGTGAGCTTGGCATTGCTCAAACCAAACGAAATTGATTCTTATTTCTTAAGTAATGCAATGAAAACTAATGCTTTTCAGAAAGGCTTAAGAGAACGTACCTTAGTAACTGCGATACCACAGAAAATTAACAAGGATGAGATTGGTAAGATTGATATTTTTATTACCAATAATGATGAAGAACAAAAGAAAATCGGAGCCTATTTTTCCAACCTTGATCACCTCATCACTTTTCACCAGCGTAAGTGTGAACAGACTAAAAAGTTAAAGAAATACATGTTACAAAAAATGTTTCCGAAGGAAGGACAGACAGTTCCGGAAGTTAGATTTGAAGGATTCACTGACGCTTGGGAAAAGCGTAAGTTTGGTGATTTGGGTTCTGTCTCGATGTGTAGGAGAATATTCAAAGAGCAAACAGCAACTGAAGGAGATATTCCATTTTATAAAATTGGAACTTTTGGTGGTGAACCAGATGCATTTATATCGAGAGCATTGTTTGAAGAATACAAAGAGAAATATCAGTATCCCGAAGTTGGAGATATGTTAATTTCAGCATCAGGTACAATTGGTCGAACTGTTGAATATGCGGGTGAAGATGCGTATTTCCAAGACTCAAATATTGTATGGTTTAAGCATGATGATAGAGTGGATAATTCATTTTTGAAGTGTATTTATTCTTCTGTAAAGTGGTCTGGAATAGAGGGAAGCACAATCAAGAGATTATACAATGATAATTTTTTGAAAACAGAGTTTTCTATGCCTAATGCTGAGGAACAAAAGAAAATTGGAGAGTATTTTCAGAACCTCGACCACCTCATCACCCTTCATCAGCGTAAGTGTGATGAATTGCAAAATATCAAGAAATTTATGTTGCAAAATATGTTTATATAGAGGGCTGAGGTGATAAAAATGGGGAAAATTATATTATATCATGGCAGTCCGAATAAAGAAGTGACACCCAAATACGGTTTAGGTGAAGCACGGCATGATTATGGAAAGGGATTTTATCTTACAGAAGATATTAAACTGGCAAAAGAGTGGTCGGTATGCAGACCAGATGAATCGAATGGCTGGGTTCATAAATACGAATTGGATACAGACGGATTGAAAATATTTGATTTTCAGAAAGAAAGCATATTATGTTGGCTTGCAGAACTGATGAAACATCGTGCGGCGGCTGATTCTAAGCGATACAGAATGTTAGCACAAAAATTCATAGAAAAATATGGTGTTGAAACAGCAGAATATGATGTTATCAAAGGCTGGAGAGCAAATGCGTCATATTTTTATATCGCAAAGTCATTTGTTCGTGATGAAATAGACGTGGAAATATTAGAAGAATTGCTTTCATTAGGCGGGTTAGGTATTCAGTATTGTATAAAATCTGAATTGGCATATACGCATTTGTATGAATTGGAAGGTGAGTTGATTTCGGTGGAATTTAACGATTTTAATATAAAGTACAATCAGCGGGATATTTCAGCTAGAAAGAAAATGAAAGAATTAATAGATTCAGATGCCAATAAGGTAACGAATGTATTTAGTACGTTATTGTGAGGTGACAAGCATGGGTGCATATGCAGATGTGTATTTGAATGATGTGGTTGAAGTACAGGGCAAATTATTTGATTTTTTTGCACAAAAATTTCCTGATAAGGATACAGAGGACTTTATAGAAACATACATGAGAAGCAAAACACGCAAGAGTATTGATGAATCGCAGGCGTATGTCATGACAATGGACGTACAGACGTTGTGGGAATACTTTTTAAAAAATGATAAATATAATGCAAAACCGGGGAAGGGGTTGCAGGGATTTCAGACAGACTGGCTGGGAGAATTTTATGCGTATTATCAGTGGTATTACAATGTACCGAGCGCAGAAGTGATTTGCAAAGTGCCATTAAAGTTCTTAGAAAAAGCGTATTATGGACTTCATGACTTGGAACTGGATTTAGCAGTAAAGAAAGTTGGTGCAGCTTCATGAAAATAATCTGTTTTCACAATCCGGAAGAAGAAAACGGCTATCTGAGTAATTGGTATATGTCAGAGTTTTGTATTGATGAAATTCATTTTACGTCAATGGAACAGTACATGATGTATAAAAAGGCAATGTTATTTCATGACATGAAAATTGCTTCAAAGATACTTCAAACATCAGATGTTGCGCAGATTAAGCAGTTGGGACGAGCAGTTTCAGGGTATGATGAGAATTACTGGAATGGTGTTCGGCAGATAGTTGTATATCAGGGATTAATGGCAAAATTTTCACAAAATGAAAAACTGAAGGATTTGCTATTGAGTACAGGTGACAGTATATTAGCGGAATGTGCTGTAAAAGACAGGATATGGGGCATTGGGTTGTCTATGAAAGATGCGGACAGGCTGGATAAAGCAAAGTGGAAAGGACAAAATTTACTGGGCTATGCATTGATGTTGGTGCGGGAAAGGCTTTAGGCGAAAGCTTGGGAACAGCGTAAGTTGGGGGAAGTATTCAAGGAATATTCAGAAAAGAATCACATAGAACTTCCAGCATTGACAATAATTCAAGGGGGTGGAACTGTAAAAAGAGATGAATCGGATAGAAATTTGATGTATGATAAATCAAATCTTTCAAGTTACAAAATGGTGAAAAAAGATGACTTTATTGTACATTTACGTTCATTTGAAGGAGGACTTGAAAAGGCGTCTATGGACGGAATTGTAAGCCCTGCGTATCATACGTTTCAAGGTGAAAATGTGGATTCAAGATTTTATTATCCATATTTTAGGTCACATGAATTTATTAAAAAGAAATTAATACCGCACGTGTATGGTATTAGAGATGGTAGAAGTATTGATATAGAGGGAATGAAAACAATAGAAATTCCATATATATCGTTGAGAGAACAACAATTAATTGGCAACTATTTAGATTGCATTGATAATCTTATCACTTTTCACCAGCGTAAGCATGAAAAATATTAAAAACACAAAAATGATATTAAAAGTATAAAATTACCGCTAATTATATTATGTGCAATAAAAACGATGTAATTTTTATAATTTTAAAAATATACATATTGTTTATGAAAACTAAAATAGTAGCATACAAGTTGAGTTTTGAGAGAAAAATCCACTAACGTTTGGGAAAAGCGTAAGTTGTTAGGTTGTATCAAAAAAATAACGGATTTTAGAGGAAGAACACCTAAAAAATTAGGTATGGATTGGAGTGAAAATGGTTACTTAGCTCTTTCAGCACTTAATGTGAAAAATGGGTATATCGATTTCAATCAAGATGTTCATTATGGAAATCAAGAGTTATATGATAGATGGATGAGTGGAAATGAATTACACAAAGGGCAGGTGTTATTTACTACTGAAGCGCCAATGGGAAATGTTGCTCAAGTACCTGATAATAACAAATATATCTTAAGCCAACGTACTATTGCATTTGATGTGAAAAGTGAAATTATTTCGGAAGATTTTTTGGCGACTATACTCAGAACTCCAAATGTTATTAATGACTTAATTGCTTTGGCAAGTGGAGGAACTGCTAAAGGGGTAAGTCAAAAATCATTATCAGCACTAACAATAAAAATACCTTCTAATATAGCGGAACAGAGTAAAATTGCAGAGTATTTTCAGAACCTTGATCTCCTCATCACTCTTCATCAGCGTAAGTATAAAAATTAAAATTATAAAAACAACACAAATAATATAAAAACAACAAATATAGAGAACAAAAAACCAAAATACAGATAAAAGGGGAAGATAGAAATGGCAGAATTAGAGTCAATGATTGAAACAAAACTGATAGAACAGTTAATTTATGGGGATTCACAGTGGACATACCGGAAAGATTTAAAGACGGAAGAAGATTTATGGGCAAATTTTAAATACATATTAGAGCAGAACAATAAAGATAGGTTAAACGGAGAAAAGCTTTCAGATGCGGAATTTGAACAGGTAAAGAACCAGTTGCAGTTTTCATCATTTTATAAAGCCGGGGAGTGGCTTGTTGGTGAAAATGGAAAAGTGCAGGTGCATGTTCAGCGGGATACAGAGCGCCTGCATCTGGTAGTGATGAATCACGAGCATATCGCAGGCGGAAGCAGTGTTTATGAGGTTATTAATCAGTATAGTGCGTTAAATACAGATGAAAATAGAAATGCACCGGCAAGGGACAGGCGTTTTGATGTAACACTGCTGATTAACGGACTGCCGATGATACATATTGAATTAAAGAATAAACAGCATCCATACATGGACGGTTTCAGACAGATAAAAAAATATATCAGCGAGGGCAAATTTACAGGAATATTTTCCGCAGTGCAGATGTTTGTCATTAGCAATGGTGTGGATACAAAATACTTTTCAGCAGATACGGAATTAAATGAAAAGTTTATAAGCGGCTGGCTGGACAAAGACAACAATCCGGTAACAGATTACATTGATTTTGCAAAAAGTGTTTTGCGCATACCGCAGGCACATGAAATGATTGCAAGATATACCGTATTAGATGAAGATGCGAAAAAGTTAATTCTGCTTCGTCCGTATCAGATTCATGCAATCGAATCCATAAGAGAAGCTTCAAAAACAGGAAAGTCCGGATTTGTATGGCATACAACCGGTTCAGGAAAGACATTGACCTCTTACAAAGCAACCAGAAATTTATTAATGGATATTCCGGCGATTGACAAAGCAATCTTTCTGATTGACAGAAAAGATTTGGATACACAGACAACAATGGCATTTCAGGCATATGCCAATAATGACTTGATTGATGTTGATGAAACAAGTAATATCAATGATTTAAAGAAAAAGTTAAAATCAGATGACAGACAGGTTATAGTAACAACTATTCAAAAACTGCACAGGCTTGTTACAAAAAGATTAGATGAGGATAGTACGGATTACAGCAAAATTAAAAATTTAAAAATTGCATTTGTAGCAGATGAGTGCCACAGAGCAGTCACACCGGGAACAAAAAGAGAACTGGAACGGTTTTTTGGCAATTCATTGTGGTTTGGATTTACGGGAACACCGCGTTTTGCAGAAAATCCTTATCCGCAAATGGGAGATTTACCGCGTACGACTGAGGAGTTATATGGAAAATGCCTGCATAAATACACAATACAAAATGCAATTCATGACAATGCGGTATTAGGATTTCAGGTAGAGCATAATGGACCGAAAAATATGGAAGATGAAACCGACAGCCGCCTTTATGATAATGAAAAACATATGTTGAAGGTACTAGATATCATTTTGAATAAATCGTACCATAAATTAGGGTTTCAAAATGGTAAGGGACAAACATATGAAGCATTGCTGACAACGAGTTCTATCCAGCAGGCACAAAAGTATTATGATTTACTGACACGTGTAAAAAAGGGTGAAACACCGCTTGAAATTCATGAAAAGATAAAGCAGATACTTCCGGATTTTCCGAAATTCGCTATTACATATTCGGTGTCGGAAAATGATGAAGGTTCACAGGTAAATCAGCTTAAAATGCAGCAATCATTAAAAGATTACAACGAAATGTTCGGAACAAAATATGAATTATCACAGATTCAGGGATATAATGCCAACCTAAATAAAAGACTTGCAAGAAAAGCTGCAAAATTTAAGAGCCGGAAAGAACAGTTGGATTTGGTAATTGTTGTAGACCGTCTGCTCACAGGCTTTGATGCACCGTGTCTGTCTACAATTTATATAGACCGGCAGCCTATGGGACCGCATGATTTAATACAGGCATTTTCAAGAACAAACCGCATTTATGATACGCATAAGACCTATGGACAGATTGTTACATTTCAGGCACCGCATCTGTTTAAAGAGTGCGTTGACGAAGCGGTTAAATTATATTCTGCCGGAAGCAGTAAAGAAGTATTAGTGTCTGAATGGGAAGAAATTGAACCCCAATTTAAAAAGGCATTGGCGGCACTTCGTATTGCTGCTGAAAAGCCGGAAGATGTCCCAAAGCTGTCAAAAAAAGAGAAGAAAGACTTTGTAAGGATATTTCAGAATTTCGACAGTTTATTTGCACAATTAAAATCATTTACACGATATGAGGAAAGTAAGCTTAAAGGATATGGAATTACAGAAGAGGAGTATATTGACTACGCCGGACATTATCTGAATGTACTGGAGGAACTCAAACAAGACAAAACAGACAGTGGAGATGACCCGTCAGGGACACAGCCGGTCGATGAAAATTATGAACTTATGGCATACAGCAATACCAAAATTGATTATGAATATATCATTAGTCTGATTCAGAATATCGTAACACCGGAAGATGAATCGGTTGAAATTACACCGGAAGAACGTCAGAAAAAGATCGATGAAGCAAAGCAGTATGTTGAAGAACTGCATAAAGAAAATCCGAAAGTAGCGGCAATTATGTCTGATTTAATTTATGAAATTGAGATGGATGAAAACAAATATAAGGGACAATCCATTTTAAATACGGTTGAAAATATGAAACAGGAGTGCATTGAACAGGTTGTTACGGACTTTTGTGTGGAATGGTATGCGGCAAAGGAAGATGTTATGTATGCGGCAACACATTATAAAAACGGAGAAATTCCAAATGAAAGTGTCATTAAGACAAATGTTAATTATACACAATATAAAGAGCAGCAGGAAAAGGCACTGCCTAAATTTAAGTATTATGCGAAGTTGATGGCGGAACTTAAAAAGACATTAGATGAAGAGGTTAAACCGCTTCTTAATCATTAATAGTATAGTATTGTTTCTATCAGCGTGAGTCCTTTTAAGAAATGGAGGCTGCTTATGTTAAATGATATAGACAAGACAATGCTTTTTTGTGAGTACTACAAACAATGGATAGAGGTATATAAGAGGGGCGCAATCAGGGAAGCCACAATGTCAAAATATTTGATGACACAAAAATGGGTTGAAAAACTCGCGCCGCAGTTAAAGGTTTCAGAACTTACCAGAACCGTCTACCAGCAGATTTTAAACGATTATGCAAAAGAACATGAAAGGCAGACCACACTGGATTTTCATCATCAGTTAAAAGGGGCGGTTTTGGATGCGGTTGATGAGGGAATGATTGAGCGGGATCCGACCAGAAAGGCAATTATTAAAGGAAAGACACCGGGAGCAAAGAAAATCAAATACCTGAACCAGTTTGAGCTGCATACTTTGATAGCCCATCTTGACATTAAAGAAAAAGTAAACTGGGATTGGTTTATTTTGTTAGTCGCAAAGACGGGGATGCGATTTTCTGAGGCGCTTGCCATTACACCGGCAGATTTTGATTTTGCAAGACAGTCCCTTTCCATTAGTAAAACATGGGATTACAAAGGAAATGGCGGATTCCTTCCAACGAAAAACAAATCCTCTGTACGAAAAATTCAGATTGACTGGCAGATTGTTGTGAAATTTTCAGAACTGGTAAAGGGACTGCCGGAGGATAAGCCTATTTTTGCCGGAGAAACAAAGGTGTATAATTCTACTGTAAATGATGTGCTTGCAAGGCATTGTAGGGCATGCGGAATTTCTGAAATATCCATACATGGACTGCGCCACACCCATGCATCATTACTGCTGTTTGCGGGCGTGTCGATTGCCAGTGTTGCAAGAAGACTGGGACATGCCAGTATGACAACAACGCAAAAGACCTATTTACACATTATTCAGGAACTGGAGAATAAAGATGTAGATTTAGTAATGCGCACATTATCGGGATTGTAATACAACATCTAGGAAAAAGAAAACGAAAAGAACTTACGCTGATTATAAAAGCTCTTGAAAAATCTCCCATTTCATGAAAATACTTCTTGACAAAACCCTCATTCTGTTTTACTATCATATAAAACCTACTAGACTAATATGAAATGTAGGAAATGAGAAATGGAGGTAAGCTTGTGAAAAAGAAATTATTAAGCCTTGGGCTGATTGCCGTATTACTGACAGGGTGTCTGACCGGCTGTGGAAGCAATAAAAACAGTGTACGGATGATCAACGTTTCTTATGACCCTACAAGAGAATTATTTGAAAGTTATAATGAGATATTTGCACAGCATTGGAAAGAACAGACCGGACAGGACGTTGAGGTGATACAGTCCCACGGCGGTTCAGGAAAGCAGGCACTGGAAGTTTCTAACGGTCTGGAAGCTGATGTTGTGACACTGGCATTGGAATATGACATTGACGCAATCGAAAAAGCCGGATTGATAGAAGACGGCTGGGTTGATGAATATGATGATGACAGCGCACCGTACACTTCAACGATTGTCTTCCTTGTAAGAAAGGGCAATCCGAAAAACATTCACGACTGGGACGATCTGGTAAAAGACGGTGTGGGTGTGATTACACCGAACCCAAAGACCTCAGGTGGTGCAAGGTGGAATTACCTTGCAGCATGGGGTTATGCGCAGGAACGTTACAACGGCGATGAAGCGCAGATGAAGGAGTTTATCAAAAAGCTGTATCAGAATGTACTGGTGCTGGATTCCGGTGCGAGAGGCGCAACAACTTCATTTGTGGAAAATAATCAGGGCGATGTACTGATTGCTTGGGAAAATGAAGCATATCTTTCCATGTTAGATTGCCCGGACGATTATGAAATCATTACACCGGGTATCAGTATTCTGGCACAGCCGTCCGTTGCGGTTGTCGATTCGGTTGTTGATGAGCGCGGGACAAGAGCCGTTGCGGAGGAGTATTTATCGTATCTGTATTCCGATGATGCACAGCGTATTGCGGCGGACAATTATTTTCGCCCGGTCAATGAAGAAATTTTGCAGGAATACAGCGATGTATTTGATTTGAATATGAAGTTAAAGACGGTACATGATTTTGGCGGCTGGGACAGTGTTTCGGCAAAGCATTTTGCCAACGGCGGTATTTTTGATGAGATTTATGAAAAGTAAGCAAATGTGTTTGAGAGTGGAGGAGTCATGAAAAAGAAAAATAAAAGAGTGATTCCGGGTTTTGGAATTTCAATGGGTGTTACGCTTACAATGGTGAGTGTTATCGTGCTGATTCCATTGGCAACACTGGTAATCTATACGGCGCAGATGAGTTTCCCGGAAATCATTGCAACAATAACAAGGGGCAGGGTATTATCAAGCTTTTATGTCAGCTTCATCACCGCATTTGCGGCATCGGCAATCAATGCCGTTATGGGACTGATACTGGCATGGGTGCTTGTCAGATATGAATTTCCCGGCAAACGCATTTTAGACGGAATGATTGAACTGCCCTTTGCATTACCGACGGCGGTTGCGGGTATTTCTCTTACATATTTAACAACCGACAGCGGCTGGATTGGCAGCTTTTTTGCAAAGTTTGGCATACAGATTGCCTATACCAGACTGGGTATCACCTTTGCACTGATTTTCGTGGGAATCCCATTTGTGGTGCGTTCTATTCAGCCGGTGCTTGAAAAGTTAGACCCGTCTTACGAGGAAGCGGCAAGCGTGCTTGGTGCAAGCCGCACAAGAATCTTTTGGAAAGTCATTTTCCCGGAAGTTTTACCGTCCTTATGTACGGGCTTCGGACTGGCATTCGGCAGATGTCTCGGCGAATACGGAAGTATCGTGTTTATCGCAGGTAACAAGCCGTACTACACAGAGATTACACCGTTAATCATTATGTCGGAATTACAGGAATTCGATTATCCGAGTGCAACGGCGATTGCACTGGTAATGCTGATAGCGGCATTCCTTATTTTATTTATCAACAACCTGATACAGGCAAGAAATACAAAAATATTAAACGGCAACCGTTAGGAAGCGGAAAGGGAGGAAAAAATGAATCAGAATAAACAGTCCGGCTTTGTAAAGTGGCTGCTGATAACAATCAGTGTTTTGTTTTTGTTTGTAATGCTGGTGCTTCCGCTGTTGGTCGTGATAACACAGGCATTTAAAAGCGGGGTAGCCGCTTACTTAAAAGCAGTTACGGATAAATATACCGTCCGCGCCTTACTGCTGACACTCGAAGCGACACTCACCGCTGTGGTTGTAAATACCATATTCGGACTTTTTGCGGCATGGACGATTACAAAGTTTAAATTTAAAGGCAAGAAATTACTGACAACGCTCATTGATATTCCGGTTACGGTATCCCCGGTTATCGCGGGTCTGATTTTCATTCTGCTGTTCGGAAGACAGAGTGTTTTATATCCGATACTCAAAGCGTGCCACATCAAAGTTGTATTTGCAGTACCGGGTATTATCCTGGCAACTGTCTTTGTAACATTTCCGTTTATTTCAAGAGAACTGATTCCGGTGCTTGAAACGGAGGGCACAGACGAGGAAGAAGCCGCAGCCCTTATGGGTGCAGGCGCATTTACGATTTTCAGGAAAATTACTCTGCCGCATATCCGCTGGGCACTGCTGTACGGCATTGTCTTATGTACGGCGCGTGCAATGGGCGAGTTCGGTGCGGTATCCGTTTTATCGGGACATTTAAGGGGACTGACCAACACCCTGCCGCTTCATGTGGAAATTTTATTCAATGAGTTCCAGTATGTACCGGCATTTGCCGTATCGTCCATTCTCGTGATTCTGGCAATTATTCTGCTGGTCATGCGGAGTGTGCTGGAGCATAAGGGAAAGACTACGAAAAAGCCGTTATAGCACGGCAGAAAGCAGGAAATTATGTATGTTGAATTAAAAGATATTAATAAAACGTATGCCGGCTATCAGGCTTCCAATCATGTCAGCTTCGGCATTGAACAGGGCAGGCTGATTGCGCTGTTAGGACCGAGCGGCAGTGGTAAGACGACCATTTTAAGAATGATTGCGGGGCTGGAAACACCGGACAGCGGCGAAATCGTCATTGACGGCAAGGTAGTCAACAACATTCCGGCAAGTGAGCGCGGTATCGGCTTCGTATTTCAGAACTACGCGCTGTTCCGCTACATGACGGTATATGACAATATTGCATTCGGTTTAAATGTTAAAAAAGAGAATAAAAAATATATAGATGAAAGAGTCCACGAACTTTTAAAACTCATCAGCCTAGATGGACTGGAAAAGCGGTATCCGAGCCAGTTATCCGGCGGACAACGACAGCGTGTGGCATTTGCAAGGGCGCTTGCGCCAAACCCGCATCTGCTGTTGTTAGACGAACCGTTTGCGGCGATTGATGCCAAGGTCCGTCAGGAACTCAGAAGCTGGTTAAAGGAAATGATTGAAAAACTCGGCATTACCAGTATTTTCGTTACGCATGACCAGGACGAAGCGATTGAAGTTGCCGATGAAATTATTATTACCAACAAGGGACACATTGAGCAGAAGGGAACACCGCTTGAAATTTACCAGAACCCGCAGACGGCATTTGCGGCGACTTTCTTCGGACAGACGTCACAGATTACCAATTATCAGAGCTTTCACAGCTTTCCGAAAGTGGACAATGTCGATAAAGCCATTATCCGTCCGGAATTTGTCAAAGTATCCAAGAAAAATGAAGTACAGCGTTTCGGTCCTTCGGCTTCCGAAGGCGTTGTGGAGCGCGTGTCTTTCAGAGGTGACAGCTTAGAACTGCTTGTCAATGTAAACGACAATCAGATTATTGCCAAAAGAGGATTGGAAGAAAAAAGTATTGCGGTGGGAGAAAAGGTTGATGTATTCATATATCGGCTGTTTGTAACGGTCGGAGAAAAGGCAATGCTTTTGGAAAACCAGTCACTGGTAGATGATTCAGTATTTATCTAAAAATCAAGATAGAAAAGCCGTGTTGTGCGGCGGAATGGAAGGTGCCATGAAAAAGAAAGAACTCTCAACAGATGTGTTGATTATCGGCGGCGGAACAGCGGGCTGTTTTGCGGCGATGACGCTCGGAAAAGAAAAAAATATCAGCGTTCTGATTGCTGAAAAAGCCAATATCAGGCGGAGCGGCTGTCTGGCGGCAGGTGTCAATGCAATTAATGCGTATATTACGGAAGGCAGAGTGCCTCAGGATTATGTAGACTATGCAAAAAAAGATGCAGACGGCATTGTGCGTGAAGACTTACTGCTTTCAATGTCAGAGCGGTTAAACCATGTAACGGATGTTATGGAAAAAGCCGGACTTGTCATTTTAAAAGATGAAAACGGCAAATACGTTACAAGAGGAAACAGAAATATCAAGATTAACGGGGAAAATATTAAGCCGATTCTTGCAGAAGCGGCATCCGCACAGGAAAATGTAACGGTTTTAAATCACGTCAATATTACAGATTACATTGTGAAAGATAACCGCATTTACGGGGCTTACGGCTTTGATGTTAATGAAGAAATCTTTTATGTGATTCATGCCAAAGCGGTTATCTGCGCAACCGGAGGCGCGGCAGGACTTTACCGTCCAAACAATCCGGGCTTTTCAAGACATAAAATGTGGTACCCGCCGTTTAATACCGGTGCGGGCTACGCAATGGGCATTACGGCAGGCGCTGAGATGACAACCTTTGAAATGCGTTTTATCGCACTGCGCTGTAAAGATACGATTGCACCGACAGGAACGATTGCACAGGGTGTATCCGCAAAGCAGATGAATTCCAACGGCGAAATTTATGAAACAAAATACGGTCTTACAACTTCCCAGCGTGTATACGGAACGGTTATGGAAAACAGAGCCGGACACGGACCATGTTATTTAAAGACCGATGAGATTACAAAAGAGCAGGAACAGGATTTATACAAGGCATACTTAAATATGGCGCCGAGCCAGACTTTAAAGTGGCTTGAATCCGGCAAGGGTCCGTCAGAGCAGAATGTGGAAATTGAAGGCACAGAGCCGTATATTGTGGGCGGACATACCGCAAGCGGTTACTGGGTAGACAATAACAGGGAAACAACAATTCACGGACTGTTTGCCGCAGGCGATGTTGCAGGAGGTTGTCCGCAGAAATATGTAACAGGCGCATTAGCCGAGGGCGAAATTGCGGCAGAAGCGGTGCTTGGATTTCTAAAAGATGAAAAGCAGACAGCAGCCAAAGATGCGGACAGTGAAGCAAAGCAGAATGAAAAGCAGGCAGAATACGAGCATTTCTTAAACAATCCGCAGGGACTGCTTACGACCGAACAGCTTGAGGAAACCATGCAGAAAATCATGGACCAGTACGCAGGCGGTATTGCAACGGATTACCGTTATAATGAAAGTCGTTTAGCCCTTGCAAAGGAAAAAATCACATCCCTGCAAAAGCTGGTGGACGGACTTGCGGCAGAAGACATGGACGATCTGCTCTGTATTTACGAAGTTAAAGAACGTCTGGTTGTCTGTCAGGTCGTTATCGCACATCTGCTTGCTAGAAAAGAAACACGCTGGCACAGTTTTGCAGAAAATGCGGATTATCCTGAAAAGAATGCCGATTGGGAAAAATATGTCAATTCCCGCATGAAAGACGGCGAAATAGAAATCATTTTCAGAGAACTGGTGACGGGAGGAAAACACTATGAGCATACGAATTACACAAAATAACTGTGTAGGCTGCGGAAGGTGTATTGAAGCCTGTCCCGGCAACCTGATAAAAAAAGATGCACAGGGAAAGGCAGTCATTAAGCACATTTCCGACTGCTGGGGCTGTACCTCGTGCTTAAAAGAATGTAAGACAGGCGCAATCAGCTTTTATCTGGGAGCAGATATGGGCGGTGCAGGAAGTACGCTGTCTGTCAAGTCCAAAGGGGACATTCGTGAGTGGTGCGTTACATCGCCGGACGGCAGTGTACAGGTTATAGAAGTCAACAAAAAAGACGCTAATAAATATTAAGGAGAGAGAGTATGGGAAATTTATCACATCTTGATGAATTGGAAGCAGAAGCAATTTATATTATCAGAGAAGTGGCAGCGGAATGTGAAAATCCGGTAATGCTGTATTCGATTGGAAAGGACAGTTCGGTTATGCTGCATCTCGCGATGAAAGCATTTTATCCGGAGAAGCCGCCATTTCCGTTCTTACATATTGATACAACATGGAAGTTTAAGGAAATGATACAGTTCCGTGACCATATCGCAGAAAAAATGGGTATTGAAATGCTTGTATATACCAATGAAGAAGGTGTAAAGGCAGGCATTAATCCGTTTGACCACGGTTCAGCCTACACAGATATCATGAAGACACAGGCATTAAAACAGGCATTAAATAAGTATCAGTTTACGGCAGCATTCGGGGGCGGACGTCGTGATGAAGAAAAGTCCCGTGCAAAGGAACGTATCTTCTCATTCAGAAATGCGGCACAGGCATGGGATCCGAAAAACCAGCGTCCGGAAATGTGGAAGCTTTACAACACAAAGATCCACAAGGGCGAAAGTATCCGTGTCTTCCCGATTTCCAACTGGACGGAAAAAGACATCTGGCAGTACATTAAGCGTGAAAACATTGAAATCGTGCCGTTATACTTTGCAAAGGAACGTCCGGTAATTTACCGTGACGGAAACATCATCATGGTAGATGATGACCGCTTAAAGTTAAGAGAAGGCGAAAAGATTGAAAATAAGAAAGTACGTTTCCGTACACTTGGCTGCTATCCGCTGACAGGCGGCGTGGAATCCGATGCGGAAACACTCGATGAAATTATCGAGGAAACATTAAGTGCAGTATCTTCAGAGCGTACCAGCCGTGTGATTGACCACGAGGAAGCAGGCAGCATGGAGAGAAGAAAGAAGGAGGGTTATTTCTAAAATGAAGGGATTATTAAAATTTATTACATGTGGCAGTGTTGACGATGGAAAATCCACCTTAATCGGACACATTTTATATGATTCAAAACTCCTTTATGCAGACCAGGAAAAGGCACTGGAGCTGGATTCCAAGGTCGGAAGCCGTGAGGGTAAAATCGACTACTCTCTGCTGTTAGACGGTCTGATGGCAGAAAGAGAACAGGGTATTACAATCGATGTTGCATACCGTTATTTTACAACAGACAACAGAAGCTTTATCGTTGCCGATACACCGGGACATGAAGAATATACAAGAAACATGGCAGTAGGTGCTTCCTTTGCAGACCTAGCCGTTATCTTAGTCGATGCAAAACAGGGCGTGCTGGTTCAGACAAGACGTCACGCAAGAATCTGTGCATTAATGGGAATCCGTTACTTTGTATTTGCAGTCAACAAAATGGACCTTGTAGGCTATGATGAAAAGGTATTTGCAAAGATTCAGGAACAGATTGCAGAACTGACAAAGGAACTGGATTTACAGAACGTAACGATTATTCCGGTATCCGCAACAGAAGGTGACAATGTTACCGTAAAATCACCGAATATGCCATGGTACAACGGTCAGGCACTCCTTTCGTACTTAGAGCAGGTTGATATTACAGCCGCAGCCAAGGAACAGGGCTTTTATATGCCGGTACAGCGCGTATGCCGTCCAAACCATGAATTCAGAGGCTTCCAGGGTCAGATTGAAGCCGGAAACATTCATGTGGGCGATGCGATTACAACACTGCCAAGCAACGAGCAGGCACATGTAAAGAGTATCCATGTAGGTGATAAGAATGTAGATGCCGCACAGGAAGGCCAGCCGGTAACGATTCAGTTAGACAGGGAAGTGGACGTATCCAGAGGCTGTGTATTATCCGTAGATTCCGGTATCAAGACAGCCGCAGCCGTTACGGCAACGATTCTGTGGATGGATGATGATGCTCTTGAAAACGGAAAGAACTTCTTTATCAAACTTGGCACAAAGATGATTCCGGGGCTTGTAACAAAGATTGTTTCATTAATTGATGTCAATACAGGCGAGAAAAAGGAAGTATCTTCCTTACATAAAAATGAAATCGCAGTCTGCGAAATCGCATTTGCAGACAGAATCGTAGCAGATACATTTGCGGCACATAAGACACTCGGTGAACTGATTTTAATTGACCGTGTAACCAATATGACTTCTGCCTGCGGTGTTGTTACTGAACTGCATGCCGATGAAGACGGACTGGAAGAAAAGAAAGTCAATAAAAAGCTTCGTTCAGCTTTAAACGGTCAGAGTGCAGTAACCGTGGAATTCCCGGTAGGACAGCACGGCATTACACTTGAACTGGCAGAACAGGTTGAAAAGCAGTTAAGCGCAGAAGGCAGACATACTTATCTGTATGCGCCGGAAGCAGATGAACCGGTAGAAACCGTACTGCACCACCTGACAGAAGCCGGTGTCGTTGTACTGCTTGTATTAGATGAAGCATTTGCAGGAAAGACCTTTGCACAGGATGACAAGACTTATTACAGAAACTGGCAGCCGGATGGTACGCTTACCGTATCCGAAGCGGCAGAATTTGTAAAGAAAGTATCTTCCTATGCGGCGGGCGTATCCGTACACGGAGATTTTATCTAATGCTGCCAGGGGCACAAAGCCTTTCACCCGCCGGAGCTTGCTCATAGGAGGGCAGAATTGTGGGAGTGCGTAAGCGCACAACAATTCGTGGGCAGCATATAGACGTCCAGAGCCGGGCAAAGCTGTGCCGAAAGAGGCAGGCTGCCCGGCTCTGCGTTTATATACAGCGGTATACAGCAGCGGCACGCCTCATTTGAAACTGTTATTTTTCCATGAAAAAGTAGTTGACACATGGGAGAATATGGATTATACTAAATTCAACTTGAAATCATAGTAAGCAGATAGGAATAAGAGGGATATGAAATTTAACACACAATTGCTGCATGGAAATGCAATTAAGCGGTATCCTGACGGAGCGACACTTCCACCGATTAGTCAGGTCAGTGCTTTTGCATATGAAACAGCACAGGATTTGGAAAAAGTTTTTAATAACAGGGCACCGGGATATGCTTATACAAGAATCAGTAATCCGGTTGTAGATTCCTTTGAAAGAAGGGTCTGTGAACTGGAAGGCGGAAAAGGAGCGGTTGCCTGTTCCTCCGGGATGTCAGCCGTGACACTTGCCTTGTTAAACATTCTGGAAGCAGGCGATGAGATTATCGCAGGCAGCGGCCTGTTTGGTGGAACGATTGATTTATTCGGTGATTTAAAGGCATTTGGCATTACAACCCGTTTTGCAAAGCAGATTACGGTTGAGGAGATTGCACCACTCATTACAGATAAGACAAAGGTTGTCTTCGGCGAAGTCATCGGCAATCCGGGACTGGATGTTATCGACTTAAAAGCCGTTTCCGAGTTTGTACACAGTAAGGGCATTCCACTGATTGTGGACAGCACAACGGCGACACCGTATCTGGTACAGCCGATTGCATACGGCGCAGATGTGGTGGTTCATTCATCATCAAAATATATCAATGGCGGCGGCAATGCAATCAGCGGTGTTATTGTTGACAGTGGTAAGTTTTCATGGGACAATAAAAGATATCCGGGATTTGCCGAATATCAGAAGTATGGTGAATTTGCCTACGTTGCAAAGCTGCGTAACGGAATCTGGAGAAATATGGGTGGCTGTTTAGCACCGATGAACGCATTTTTAAATTTTGTCGGAATGGACACCTTAGGACTGCGTATGGATAAGATTTGTTCTAATGCCTTAGAACTTGCAAAGGCAGTTGACGGATTAAACGGTGTAACAGCCAATTATCCGGCATTGGAAAACAATCCGTATAAGCCGCTGGTAGAAAGCCAGTTAAACGGTATGGGCGGCGGAATCTTAACTCTGCGTGTCGGCTCAAAAGAAAGAGCGTATCAGTTGATGAACCATTTAAAGTATGCACTCAATGCAACGAATATCGGTGATGCACGAACGCTGGTAATTCATCCGGCTTCTACAATTTATATCCACAATACAGAAGAACAGATGCGGGATGCCGGTGTCTATGCAGATACAATCCGTGTCAGTGTCGGTATTGAAGACGGCAGCGATTTAATAGAAGATTTCACTTCGGCAATTAAGGATTTAGACTAAGAAAGCTTTATATCAGGAGGAAATACAAATGGCAACAGATTATGCAGTGTTAAAAAAGGGCGGATTCATGCGCCAGAAACAAAAAAACAACTTCTCTTTAAGACTTCGTGTAGTTGGAGGAAATCTTACGGCAAAACAGCTGGCAAAGATTGCTGAAGTTTCGGATAAATTCGGTGACGGATACGTACATCTGACATCCAGACAGAGCGTAGAGATTCCGTTTATCAAATTAGACGATATTGACGAAGTAAAAGCAGCATTGGCAGAAGGTGACGTTGAACCGGGCGTATGCGGACCGAGAGTCCGTACCATTACAGCCTGTCAGGGTGCGGCAATCTGTCCAAGCGGCTGTATTGATACATATGCTCTTGCAAAAGAACTGGACGACCGTTACTTTGCAAAGGAACTGCCGCATAAGTTTAAATTCGGTATTACAGGCTGTCAGAACAACTGTCTGAAATCCGAAGAAAACGATGTTGGTATTAAAGGTGGTATTCAGGTACAGTGGAAAGAATCCGACTGTATCCAGTGCGGTGTCTGTGTAAAGGCATGCCGCAGCGGTGCAATTACATTAACAGATGGAAAGATTTTCATTGATGAGAGCAAATGTAACTACTGCGGAAGATGTACCAAGGCCTGTCCAACCAACGCATACGATGAAACACATGGTTATATCGTATCCTTTGGCGGATTATTCGGTAATCACATCAACAAGGGTAACACGGTGATTCCGTTTATTGAAGACCATGATAAGCTGTTAAAAGTCTGTGATGCGGCAATTACATTCTTTGAACAGAATGCACAGGCAGGAGAACGTTTTAAGTTCACAATTGACCGTGTCGGCAAAGAAAAATTTGAAAAAGTAATAAAGGAGGCATATGCAAATGGCTGATTTTCAGATAGATGATACAGTAGATATTACAGATGTTGTCTGCCCGGTAACATTTGTAAAGGCAAAGGTTGCACTCGAAGAATTAGATGACGGACAGATTTTATCCATCCGCATGAATGATGGCGAACCGGTACAGAACGTGCCACGCAGCATCAAAGAAGAAGGACACCAGATTTTAAAGCTGATTGACAATGAAGACGGAACTTATGACTTGATTGTCAAGAAGGTTGAAGACGAATAAAAAATACGAAAAGGAAGGTACGGCAATGGCAGAACGAATTCATGCTGGGGATTTTGACAGCAAGGTTTTGGCAGACGGAACATTTGCACTTGTAGATTTTTACTCTGACAGCTGTGTTCCATGTAAAAGAATGTCACCGGTGCTGGCAGAGTTAGAAGAAAGCTATGCCGGTAAGTTATATGTCGGTAAAGTCAATATCGCATATGAACCGGAACTCGTTGAAAAATACGAAGTGTCATCGGCACCGACATTGGTCTTTTTTAAAGACGGAAAAGAAATACAGCGTCTGACAGGTGTACAGAAAAAAGCAGATTTAGAGAAATTCATTTCAGAAAATGTTTAAGGAGGATTTAAAGAATGAAGATTACAGTAGCAGGCGTAGTAAAGGAAGTAAAGGACAATATCACGATTTCCGAACTGATTGCACAGGAAAATGTAGAAACACCGGAATACGTAACCGTTTCAGTAAATGATGAATTTGCAAAGAGCGCAGATTTTGAAACACAGCAGTTAAAAGACGGTGACAACGTAGAATTCTTATATTTTATGGGAGGTGGACAGTAGTGGCTTTTACAAACGACCAGTTAGAGCGCTACTCCCGTCACATCATCTTAAAGGAAGTTGGCGCTAAGGGACAGAAAAAATTATTAAATGCAAAGGTATTAATTATCGGTGCAGGCGGACTCGGTGCTCCGGCAGCATTATATCTGGCAGCGGCCGGAGTCGGAACAATCGGTATCGTAGATGCGGACGAAGTGGATTTATCAAATTTACAGCGTCAGGTTATTCATACAACAGCAGATATCGGCAAGGCAAAGGTACAGTCTGCAAAGGAAACCATGAACGCAATCAACCCGGATGTAACAGTCAATACATACCGTACATTTGTTACATCTGAAAATGTTATGGACTTAATTAAGGATTATGACTTTATCATTGACGGTACAGACAATTTCCCGGCGAAGTTCTTAATTAACGATGCCTGTGTAATGGCAAAGAAACCATTCTCCCATGCAGGTATTATCCGTTTCAAGGGTCAGTTAATGACCTATGTACCGGGAGAGGGACCGTGCTACCGTTGTGTATTTAAAGATCCACCACCAAAGGATGCTGTACCGACCTGTAAGCAGGCCGGTGTCATCGGTGCAATGGGCGGTGTAATCGGCAGTCTTCAGGCAATGGAAGCTGTAAAGTACATCTTAGGTGTCGGTGATTTACTCACAGGTTATTTATTAACTTATGATGCATTAAAAATGGAATTCCGTAAGATTAAGCTGCCTTCAGATACATCAGGCTGTGCAGTATGCGGCGACCATCCGACTATTACGGAATTAATCGATTACGAACAGGCAGAATGTGACGGCAAGTAGAATAAGCCGAATATAAGACAGGGAAGGAAAACAGATATGGTAAAACTTTCACAAACAGATTATGAAAAAATGGTGGCACACGCAGAGTCAGAACTGCCAGATGAAGCCTGCGGTCTGATTGCAGGAAGAATTGACGGCGATGACAAGATTATTGAAAAAGTCTATCTGCTGACCAATATTGACCATTCCAATGAGCATTTTTCACTGGACCCGAAGGAACAGTTAGCAGCCGTAAAGGATATGCGTGCAAATGGATTGAAACCGCTTGGCAACTGGCACTCTCATCCGGAATCACCGTCCAGACCGTCCGAGGAAGATAAGCGTCTGGCATATGACAGCAGTGCAAGTTATCTGATTTTATCCCTGATGGACAGAGAAAATCCGGTACTCAACTCATTCCATATTGAAGGCGATGTTTCGGAAAAAGAGGAATTTTATGTGGGATAGTCTGATTATCGGCAGCGGACCGGCAGGACTTGGCGCGGCAATCTACGGAAAGCGCGCCGGTCTTTCGGTACTGGTTGCAGAAAAAGAATACATGGGAACCGGTCAGATTGCAGAAAGCGGTCAGGTAGACAACTACCTCGGACTGGTCGGCAAAAGCGGCTATGACTTGGGCGAAATCTTTTTAGAAGATGCCAAAAAGCTGGGCGCTGAATTTTACGAAGGTGAAGCCGTTGCTTTTGAAAAAAAGGAAAACAGCTGGAGCGTTTCATTTGAGAACGGCGAAGTCGTTGAAGCTAAAACAGTCATTTACGGAGCAGGTGCAAAACACCGTCCGTTAGGTCTGCCGGAAGAAGCAGATTACGCAGGAAAAGGAATCTCTTACTGTGCAATTTGTGACGGCGCTTTTTATAAAGGCAAAACGGCAGTTGTTGTCGGCGGCGGCGATACCGCATTAGATGATGCACTGTATCTGTCCGACATCTGTGCACAGGTTTATCTGGTTCACAGACGGGACGAATTCCGCGGTTCTGCAAGAACTTTACTGAAAATCCGAGAAAAGGAAAATATCACAGTGATTACCAATGCAGTGATTACTGCGGTTTCCGGAGAGAA